>Ga0126342_10000861_pt1 | contig 38082 bp, 40 predicted proteins | sample Cyp1metagenome_FD_92528 | JGI IMG/M metagenome (GOLD analysis project Ga0126342, IMG submission 92528) | Coral microbial communities from Lord Howe Island, Old Settlement Bay, Australia - Cyphastrea 1 metagenome | ecosystem: Host-associated > Invertebrates > Cnidaria > Coral ... | reverse complement strand
TATGTGTATGTATGTGTATGTGTGTGTATGTGTGTGTATGTGTGTGTATGTGTGTGTATGTGTATGTATGTGTATGTATGTGTATGTATGTGTATGTATGTGTATGTATGTGTATGTATGTGTGTGTATGTGTGTGTATGTGTGTGTATGTGTGTATGTATGTATGTATGTAATTAATGTATGTATGTATGCATGCATGTATGTATGTATGTATGTATTGTATGGTTTGGTATGGTATGGTATGAAAATGGTATGGTATGGTGTGGTATGGAGTGGTATGGTATGGTATGTATGTTTTGTAATGTATGTATGTATGTATGTATGTATGTATGGATTGTATGGAATGTATGGAATGTATGGAATGTATGAGGAGAGCTTTGAAACGTGTTTCTCTTGTGTGATCATGTTTTTACTTATCGTAGTTTGGAGAACTCTGAATCCAAAGACTTATAGACTTATCGTCATGTTCTTTCCGCTCAAAACTCGGCACAGGGCTTGGTGGTTGCACTGCTCTTGTGGTGCATCTACTGTGCAACTTCTGCAGAGATCCAGGCCAAAAAAGTTGCTATGCATCACCCGTGTTTGGGAGTACCCAATTTTGACGAATATTAGGCAGCAATACCTAAATGTCCACCAGCTCTACAGCAAGAAAATAGGAAGCAACTCTGGAATCCTGCAAAGCATGGGGGTTCATGACACTTTGAGTCTCAATTCTTAGCGTGGAGGGCTGCCGTTGCTAGCTTTCCCATTCATGCCTTGCGGTTGCTTCAGATCTGTCATGTCATTGCACATATGTACTCGTTAAGCCCCAAAAGACTGAGCGCCAGTTTTTTTGGGGAATGGCAGAATGGCTATTCAAATGTGAAGAAATTGAATAGGTAAGTCTGGGGTACCCTGGTGGAGTGCTGGCCCTTAAAATCAAGTAACGCAATTTTACAGACAGAGTACCCCAAACAAACACGGCAATAGAAAATGATTGAAATCTCATCAAATCTTACCATTCTGTCATGACCCTCCTCTAAACATGCCGGTTTTTCCGTTGCGACATTGGATGCGGATAAATTGAAGAGTACCCACGCCCCCTCGAATGGAAGCATTCGAGCCTTCCCTATGGTCTTCTTGAAGTCTGCACTTCTACAGCTGTCCTCAAGGATTGACAGCCTCGCCAGGGTGTCAGCAAAGAAGATGGCAGAAGCTGGGGTTTGCGCTTCCTCTTCTACTGGACAGAACTGGTTGCAGCCATATTATGGAATGATATATCAGCAGTTCACAAACCCTATTTGGTAGATGATGGGGGGTTATGGTTGTACTACCCTATGTAGGGGATTATCATATTTAATCATGGGAATCCTCCATTTGCTTCTCATTGCTTCTCATTGTCCGGGATTTCTGTGAACTTGGGCAAGAGGCAGTCACTGTCATTTCTTTGTCAGTTGATTGTCATTTCTTTGTCATTTCACCTGCTTGGAAGCCGTGACGCCTCTTGACTGGGAGGATTATTCTTTACCAGATCATACCAATCAGTCTCTACGTGTTCTTTGAGATTGTCCGGGTGGCCAAGTTGCTCCCTATTTCAAGTGGGAAAATGTGATAAGTATATATAAGTATAAGCCAACAAAAAAAAGGTGCCAATCCAAGAAATCTCCCCCATTTTCATTCAGACCCGGCATATGGGCCGTTTGGGTCACAGCGCTTAGGTGAAACTCATCCTTGGCGTCCAGATCAACAGGGATCCTCAGATGAGAGATCCCAGGACCCTGGGTAACTCGCACGACTCGATATATGAATATATAATATAAAACAACATGATATGATAAATTATAATAGTTTAATATAGCACGATATAATATAGCATAATGTAGTATAATATAATATAGAATAATATAATATATCTATATCTATATATCTATCTGTGTATATATATATATTATGTATATATATATATATTATGTATATATATATATATATATATATATATTATGTATATATATATATATATTATGTATATCTATATATATATATATATCAATCTTTTGTCTATATTAAAATGACCTCATTGTGATGTGACTGGAATGATGGTTAGGATTCGGGGAATCATCCCCAAATGGCCGTATGATCACAGCTATTTTCAGGTTGGTGAATTGTTGTATTTCATCCATATATATGTAGAATAAGTTTATATATATATATACCTACGAAATCCTCAGGCCATATTGATGGTCTGAATGCATTCAGGCTGAACATGTAGCCTGAACCAAGATTTTTGGCCCGAGTCTAAAAAATAGTCCGAGCACTTTGGACAAAATGTGCTGGTTCAATGGTATGGAGATCAATTTCGCTTGTTGAATGGGATTGGGGTTGCATAATTTGGAAATCCCAAAAGAAGCTGGTTCCAAACTAACATCATCTGCAGATCAGCAATGTCAGAAACGCAAAGCAGCAGTCGGGTTAGCTGATGGATCGGGAAGTCTGACTGGTTTGCATTTGCATCCCCAAACTAAAACTTCCAGCCTCAGATTGTGGGACATGGCCATAGGTAATTCAGTCTTCGTGTGAGTTGTATCAAAAAAACACGAACATGTTGAAGCAATCAGGATTGGAACTTTAAAAATAAATGCACAATCCGAAAAAATGAGTTTCGGCGTTTTTTGCCCGATTAGTGCGTTTTTTTTGCCCGAGTTTTTCATGAAAATGGTTGGTTGTTAACCAAATTCAGCTCGATATTTTCATAAATTCAAGGTTGCAATTCCAAACCAAGCTTGAAATCCCAGGGTCCCCAAACTATTCAAAACCAGTCATATAGTGGAAAGAAACTGTTTCATGAACTTCGCAAAGCTGGCAAGATATGTTTTTACCACTAACACAAGTGTGCAACAGTGTAGTGTTTTTGTTTGAATTCCGAATATTGTGCTAGTCTTTTGATCTAGTTTGTGCCAGAAGAGAAAAGGATGGTCAAATAGTTCTTGGATTCATGCCTGGTTTGAGCTTGACTTCTTACCAAATTCAGATAGAGATTCAAGCAATCAGCCTGAAAATGTTAAAATAGCCTGAGATCACCCTCAGACCTAATTTTCAGCCTGACATCCTAAAAGTCGGTTTTTCCTCTTCAGGCTGAACCTATGTCTTGCTGGAGTTCTTAGGTATAGACGATATATAAGAATAGATAACATGTTCCTCAACCTTCAAACTATAGTCCAATTTTCCCAATTTTAAGGTTACGATATTTTTTGGTACAAGTGCCAGAAAATTTCAAACTTTAAAAAATCGACTCAAGATCTTAACCCATGTGATAATACCCGTACCCTCAAGAGTGACTGCTTTGATTTTGGCGCTCGTTTGCGGGTATGTGCGCTCGAATTTGCTCTCAAAAAAGCTCGAACTGCTTGTGTTCCATTGTCCAGCCTGCAAATGTCAATAAAATGTTTGAATTTGAATTGTCTGTTCGGACTTGAAAACATGTGTGCCAAACAGGGATGACAATAGTAATAGTGAAAATAATAACATATAATTGCAACAATTGATAATTACAAGAACAGCAATAATGGTAATACTAATAATAATAAGTACAATAACTAACAACAACAGCAACAGCAACAGCAACATTAATAGTAAAACAAACAATGTAATAATAGTAATGATAATACTAACAATAATAATAGTATAATCGTAATGGTGACAGTGATTTAAAGAAACAAAGGATAATTGTCATTATTGTGATTAGTATTGAAACATGATTAATAAGAAGAAGATTAGATATGTGTATATATATAGTATATACATATACACCATGATGTAGGAATATATATATATATATATACATTTTTATGTTTATATGTAATGAATAATTTGTATGATGTGCATATATATATACAACATATATGATGTGTATATAAACAATAAATATATAATGTGTATATAAATAGATACATGTGTGTGTGTATGTGTGTTTGCTCTCCAAAAGATCTTGTCTGGCACCGAAGAGACGAAACCATTCGAAATGAAAGGACGAAACTGGGAGCTTCAGCAAGAACTGCGGACTTAGTGGAGGAAATGGGGCAGGCCGTGCTCTCAACACAATTGCAGATTCAATGGTCTGACCTTGCTCCACCTGGTAGAGTGGCTATAAATTGCTCGAGCTGAGGTCAATTTTGTTTTTTCTGATAAGACTGGAACTCTCACGGAGAATGAGATGGTGTTTGCTCATTGCTGTGTCGGGCACCGAGCCGGCGTCAAGATGTGTCAACAGCAATGCTGCGTCGCTGCGTCAAGAGTTGGGTGCTGAGGTTTGCCATGAAGACGATGACGCTCGGGAGCTGGGAGACTTCAGACAGACCGCTAAGCTGGTCGAGAAGTCGGAGGCATCCGGGCATCTCTGGACTGTGCCGGTGCGGTTGCAAAAGTTTGCAAGTTGTTTTCAAGTCAAAATTTGGATGTCCTAGTGCTGATCTCTTACCTGCCAGAATATTATATAATTATATATATATATACATATGTCACCATCTTGATATTCGTGAGTACAACTCTTTGATGCTTTAAGACTGGTTTGTTTCCAGCCTATGCTGATGCATCAGGACGCACCTGGGGTCTGTGAAGGGAAGCTCGTTCTGTCAAGTCCTAGTGATCCAAGATACAAAGAGGTGGGGAAAGGGTGGGCCATGCGACTGTCATCAGTGCGGGATGGTGTCAAGCCTAAAATACCATAGTTCTCATTAGAGGAATGAGAACTTGGACGAACATCCATGAATTTTCTGAACATCAGGGCATGAGACGGCGTGAGATGTTCTGTTTGAGTGGTTTTGATATGTTTTGATCCATACCCAAAATGTGTTCAATGTCATTTGCATAATTTGTGCATCTTTTGTAGGTTCTGTGGTTCTTCATCAACCTCGCTGCCAATCATTCAGTTCAGGTCCAGATCTTAGATGATCTTAGTAGGTCTGAGTTGACCTTTTTGTTTCCAGATGTTTCCAGTTCCTCAGACAGTTTCTGTGATTGTAAAACTTGGAAAGTGTTCGTGTGTCACACATGTTGACGTTGGAATGAAAAGCGATTTCGAATCGATTTGATTCATTTGATTAAATCGTCATGATCGTCCAAGGTTGAAGGAGAGGGAATTGAGAAGAAGTTCGAGGGTAGCTCAGCAGATGAGGCAAGGCATGTTGATCAATCGCACCAAAGTCCCTCATTGATCAGTCGCCTCTCAGAGCGGTTCAGATTTGTTTGTGCAACGTTGGTTCACTCAGCTTGCGCCATGTTGGCACGTCCTCGAAAATCCCCAAAGCCAGGTCGCGTTTGTGGAAGCTGCACAAGCAGTCGGCGTTTCTCTCAGACTGAGACAATTCTGCGATATACAGTACGTATCAGTACGTATAGATACTTATAGTATGTATATTCACACTTGTAACATCTTGCGTTTGTCGAACTGTACATGCCACAACAAAGTGAACTGCCTTGTAGCCTTCCTAGGCGTCACTTTCCTCTCTCGCACACGTATTCCTGGAACAAGTTCTTCCGCTCGAGTCTCAGGTCTTTTTGCATCCCCTGTGTGTCAATTGCAATAAATTATTGCAAAGGTGTCATCATCGCCCCAGCTTTGCAACCCAAAAGCAGGTTCCAAGGTTCCAGGGTTCCAGCATTGCGGTCGGTCGGCAAAAGACGAGGAACCACTCCCAGACCCAGAGATTGAAACCCAACAGTCACTGCTGTTGGGAACATCCATTTCTGGTCCATCTCAGGAAGTCGTCGTTCAGGGGCCCGGCTCGAAGGACTTCACTTTCACTATACTGGGTTGGGAACCGAGACCAGAGCTGGGTCTTCAATGGTTTTCCATGGTTTTCCTGTCTAGGTGCTTGTTGTGAATGACATGTTGGGACCAATGCCACAGCCGTCACGGTGTTGCCGCCAAGGCGAGATTCCCTTCTCTTCAGATCGCAAGCGAATGAGCGTCATAGTGAAGCATGAAGGCCCGGAGATGCTCGGAGATGCCCGGAGCAGCATTGAAGCTGCAGCGGTTGCAAGATATCACAAGCTGCAGCAGCTGAAAGTGGGCCTCATACCACGGTGTTCCAAGCGCGAGGTGAGTACTGGTGTTTGTGCAAGGGGGCAGACAACATCATGGGGCTGGACCCTCAATTGCTGCGGGGTACAGACCAGGGTTTGAGCACAACTGGTCTCACAACTAAAACGCCTGAGGCCTTTGTGTGATCGACCTTTGGGGGGTTCCCTTGGGTCAAGTCTCACCCACTACTCTAAGCTGGGTCTACGAACGCTTGTGGTACGCCTGGCTTGCCATTGCAGCTGCAGAATGGCTGTACATTGCAAAAGCATAAGAATGTTGTCTTTGCTTATTTACATCGTAAATGCGTCACATGTTGCTCTCGCATGCTGAGCTTCCAGCAAGGGTGTCTTACAGACTTGCAGAGGTTGTTGGTGGGTCAAGCACAGACACCAGACTTGACACTCCTTTCGACTGTTGCATGGTCGCAGATCGCGTCGAAGAAGCTCAACGATCACGAGTTCGTAGAAGACTGGCTGGCACGATGGAAAGAAGCCACTGTCGCAGAGGTGCTTGCAATCTGATTCATTTCTGCATGTGCACAGTAGTTACCATAGTGTCCTCTCCAACTTTTTCCAACCTAAACTAGGGAGAATTCTCTTCCCTGCAGGATGTCTTCCAAGCTGTCCTCCTTAACATATCTGAACCTTCCATGCCCATGCCGAAGGATCGTGAGCGAGAGATGGCAAGAATAGCTGCCGAAGTGGAGCACTCCTTGAGACCTGCTGGGGTCACTGCAATTGAGGCAGGGAACCAGATGCAATTGCTGCGTTCCGAACCAGCCCTGCTAGTGACAGCTAGTGACACTAGTGCCTACGATTTTCAATTTAAAGAATAAAGAGGCAGTAGCAGGGTTTGGTCCTGATATTCTTGTTATCTAGCGTTTTGGAAGATCCAATGGAAAACAAGCAAACAACATGTCGTACTATTTCGTGCTGTTTGGAGGAACTTGGCATTTGCATTTGTGCAGGACAAGCTGCAAGATGGCGTGCCTGAGGCAATCGTTTCCGTCAAGGACCGGGCCCCTTGAGTCCATCTGAAGATGCAGCGCCAATTGCAGCGCCAATTGCAGCGCCAATGTATGCCTGTGCCATCCTGTGCCGAGGCAGCTGGCATCCGTTTTTGGGTGCTTACAGGTGACAAAACTGAAACAGCGGCCTTGGGCTTACACTGTGTACAGCATGGGCTACAGCAGCCTTCTATGGCATGAGTCGGTTATTGCTTGGATCAGGTTGAAATCGCAAAAGCGTGCAAACTATTTACCGAGAAGACGACTCTGGCATATTTGGTCTGGGTCTCAAGAGATCGCAGACGAAAGCCTTGGTCTTGGTGGCTTCATGCTTCATCCATCTTCATCCCAATTCATCCCAAATTCCGAAGCTCAGCCAGGTGAATTGTAGCAGCGAAAGCCAAGCTTTGCAGCTGATAGAGGACCTGTGAAATCCTGTAGACACCGGATGTCACCAGCGACCGAGGTAGAAGCGACGAAGTTTGACTCATTGACACCAGCACATCCAGCACCAATGACATCCAATGACCAATTCTTTGTGAGGAAGCAAAGAAAACCATCGAAGGGGAATCAGATGGAGGACTTGTACTTGATGGTTGTCACCTGAGCATCCTGAGCCATGCGGCACTGCCTTTGTTTCTACTTTAAAATGTGCGTGCTTTTTGCTGGCATGTCAAAATTTAGTGCACCAATTGTAAATCCAAAATGATCCAAATCTTTTGAGTGTGAGTTTAGGATGGAGAATTCAAATGAACTCAAGGGATGACATTTGGATTCCAGTTATTCCAGTTCACCAATTTCACACATGCCATGACCTTTAGATGCGATGTACGCCTGAGGCACGTTTGTGCAACAGATCCTGACATCAAAGGATGGTCGTCCAATGCTGCAAGCCCTGCCAGATGCGGACATAGGGGTGTCACGTGTGACAAATGAGATAAACACAGATAAACAATTAGATTAACAATGAGTTAAACATAGTTAAACTATTGAACAATGATAAACAACATATAAACAACTGAATATGCTGAAGAATAGGCATCTAAGTTCTGGGCCACTGTTCGCATTTTATGCTAAACACAAATCAAATTGTGGGGTTACAGCAACAGCGTTCTTGTTTTCATATTTTTTCCCATAGCATTTGTCTCTTTATCTTCATTTTAAAAAAAATATGCGTTGAGGTACGAACTTGCCATTTCAAGTCAAACATGCGCAGGAAACTCAGCAACGTTGCAAATTTCCCTCGAAACCATCTACCCCAGGATGACATGTGGGACCGTGCTATGGCAAATTGTTAGGACCGAAGCTCGCCATTCATGAGTGGAATTTGATGGAATTTGGGTTTGGTATGGTTTGGTCAGGTCAAAAATGGAGTCGTCATGAGACCTCCACATCAAAATGTGTTATCCAAAATTCAAACCATTTCAGACCCAGACTTGACAGAGATCCAAAGCACCAAGGTCTGCTGCCGTTTATCTCCACAGCAGAAGCGGCGACTGGTGCGCAGCTCTTCATAGTCACGAAAGCTGAACAGGGCAAGTTCCAAAGGGCACGTGGACTGGACAAAGATTGCTCAAGGTCATTCAAGGTCTAACAGATTCTAACAGTCTAACATCGAAGTTGAAACTGGCAGGTTGAAATGGTGAAGGATATGAACAGGAGAGCAAAGAGCAGAACAGACTTTTCTCGAGCGTTCATGTTGCAGCAAGCTGTTCTCATTTGCCTTTGCAAATGGAATTGGCGTATTCATAGTGATTGGCTCACATAGACAGCTTCAAAGACCGCAAAGTCAAATCAAATGTTGCAAGACAGTGCACAACACAGAATCCTGACTTTCGACCACCTTCATGTCAACTCTCGATTTTTTAGACATGACGGACATGACATTCTAGTTGTTGATAGTTGTTGTATATGCCTCCTATTGCCCCCTCATTTACACTAGTTTTCGTGATATCTATACCCGCTTAGCCGCTTAGCCTCTTCCTTCCCGCCCTGTGGTGTTCCTGATGAAGTTTGATCAGCCAGTTGGAAGGGCCCACGCTCTTCAGGGTCAAGCACTCCCAGCTGCAGTCAAGGTGCCTGCCAACCCCTTTGCCAAGTACCGGGGCGCGACCGAAAAAAGGCTGAGACTTGGGCCTCACTGGGTCCAAAGTCCACAAATTCAAGGTGAACTTGAAGCAATGAAAAGCAAAGTGATCCAGATGCTCATGACGCAAAAAAAAGAGTCTCCAAAGACTTCTTTGCCAAGGTTCAATCCTCCATCCAGAGAGATCAGAGAGCTGCATCAAGTCACCAAGGTTGAAGCCAAGGAATCCAACCCTCGACAGGACGTCTCTGTCCTCTCATTTGATCAATCAAGTGGACTTCTTTTTCAGCTGCCATTGTCTGAAAATGCCATGATCTTCACAGCCACTGAGATAGGAACAGCTTTGCGATGCATTGCTGGTTTGCCCAGGCCACATTTCTCCGTGGCATTCAGTTTGGATCCTGTTGATCCCAAGAGCTGGAATAATAGGAGCGCCAAGTCTCCATTGTACCAGCACAAGTGGTACTCCCAAGGCACCTTGGATGAAATTCCACTTGGATATTGGATGTGGCGTGCAGATTGGAAGCTGAAACAACTTGCTCAAGGTGTTGTCTACGATGATGCCACAGGGCAACAGAGACCTCTCAAGTTGGGTGTTGATGTGCCACAGGACTTTCCAGATGTGGCACAGGGTGACACAGGTTGCGCTCGTTTGTGGATAGTTTGCAGAAAGATGGTGAGAATGCCTTGGGGCAAGGACACGATCTTGATTCATCCGGAAGTGCAGATGGGAGTCGAAGTTCGCGCCCAGCAGTTCAACAAGCTGACCGGAAAGTATGAAGATGCCCCAGAGGCACCACACAGCTCTGCCTCCAGAATTGCACAGTATCTCAGTCGTCATTACGACACTGTAGCTCGCTTCGTGCCAGAGTTGCAACACTGCAAACGGATGGCAGTGCTTCTTGATGTGGTCCACTGGTTGTTGGAAGGCCCTTTACATTCGAAGAAATTGATGTCGGAACAGTGTATTCCTAAATATACAATTCCACAAGACTTTCCTGCCGATCGAGTGCCAGCTTTGCGGACAGTGCATGAAAAGGGTCTCCAGGAAGAGGCAAAGGTCAAGAAGATGGATCAAGAGCTGGAGATCAGCAAAGCCCAATTCAAACAACGCTGTGCAAAGGCGGAGGAGCGCATCCAGTCCTTGCGATCCGCTTCGGATAAGCAGATGAAGAAAGTGGAGGCTGCAAAAAAGGCCTTGGATCAGTACAGCAGCAAATCGGTTGAAGCCTGTAATCTGGAAGTGCAAAAGTACAATGCTCTAGTTGAAGACCACAGATCAGCTGTTGAGTCCTACAATGCTGCAGTTGATGAAGGCAATGGCAAGTTGAATGCCATAGTGAAAGAACGAAATGCAGCTGCTGCAGCTTGTAATGCTGTGCGGAGTTCGTTTGTCTTCATAGGTGGCGTAGATTTGGCTGCTGCGGAGTCTCAGATGCATCCAGTGAACTGCGAGGCTCAGCCGGTTCAAGAGCAGTTCCGGCAATGGGCAAAAGGCCTTTGGAGCAACAACGAGAGTCGTTTGATCTTAGGACGTTTTCAACAGAAGGCCCCAAGTCATGAGCAGGGCAGCAAAGTGTCAGTGCTGCAGGAAGTGTTGGAAGAACAGAATGCTGCTCTGAGCATTTTCCAACTCACAGCGCCAGCTGCTTAGTGCCATCATCTTGAACCGAAATTGGGAGAGCGAAATCACTGCGGAGTCACCGGTCATAGTGACTTTGGAAGGCACAGGGTGTGTCCGATGAGCGTAGACTTGGCCACCTTCAGGTCAGCCTCCAGTAGTTCCAAGGTTCAGTTTGAAGAACCTGCAAGGGTGTACAGCTTCATTTGAAACTCTTGGTGCTGCCAGTAGTTAGCTCAACTCCCTTTCTGGGTGCTGAAAGCATCTAGTTTTCAAGGGGGATGAGAGGTATTATACGTGCCTGCTGCGGAACTGCTAAAACATCACAACCAGTCATACTGGGTCCCTGCTTGTACCCTGTTTGTGCCTGCTGCGGAAGCACATGTCATACATGCTATCTGCAAGCAAGATGCAATTTTCATGATACTGTTTATTTCCGTTGCGGCGAAGGAGTGGCATCACCTTGGCCATTGGTGATGGAGCCAATGATGTGCCCATGATACAGGGTGCACATGTGGGCATAGGCGAAAGAATGTGACGATCGTGTCAGTTGATGGATGTTGATGGCAATTTGGCACCGTCATAATCTACGAGGATAACAGGCATTTTGGATCATTTTGAAAGCATGGCAGGCATTCGCGGTAAAGAAGGAAATCAAGCAGTTCAGGCGTGAGACCACCACTGCCCTGATTTTCTTTGTTGGCACATTGATAATGGTTCATAATGGTTCATACATTGTGATATATTGAAAAATAATAGCTGATACATGCTGATACTAGATGCTGCTGAGGTCCAGGTTTTCCTTGTTTCCACAGTCGTTTTAGCATTTGGAGCTTCCCACCACGAGGCAAGCGACGTGGCAATCTCACAATTTCGCTTCCTCGTGCCATTGCTGTTCTGCCATGGCACCTTGGCTGCATAGAGCCATGGGGAACCCCCAAATCATCCAAAATTACACATATTTAGACATGTTTGTTTGTAGTGAAAAAAAATGATTATTTAATTTTAATCGTGATTAATCCCTCGTAGACAGCCCCACAATGGCAAATTGGATCAACCACTGTGGCGGATACGGATGAGGTCGACGCGCTTACCGACGCGTGGCAACCTTCATTTGCTACATGTTCTACAAGCACACTGTTTTGGCAGTGGGAGACATTTTCTTCGCGCATCAGATCACGTCAGATCCCTCATAGCCGTGATGTTTGCTGTGTTTCTTGCGGCGATGCCAAATGGCCTAGTGTTGTCCCATATGTGTAATGTTTGTATTGAGTTCCCCTCAGGTTTGCGGCCAAGATCGCATATCCTGAGTGGTTGAACTCTGCGTGCGTGGCTGAGAAATTGGAAGCTGCATTCGGACAAGTTGCTTCGATGCTCTGTCGTAGGTTTCGTCCTGGGTCAGGTTTGCCAGCGTGATTTGTGGCCTGCCCGTTGTTGTGGTTGTGAGTCTGGACTTCGACATTCCTGACGAGGTCCATGAAAGTGATTTGCTGACTGGATACTATATCAATCTATAATAATCTATACTATATAATATTATATAATATATAGTATAATAGTACGTATATTATAGATTATTATAATAGTAATATACTGACATCTACTGACATCTGACATTTGACTGGGCGCCATCCTGCGCCAATTTGTTGCACACAGTCAATCGTAGTCTGGATCAGGTGGCATTGGTGCGCCCAGATCTTTACATTGAAGGACTCAGGCTCTGGATCTTCGTTTGCCAGTTTCTATATAATTAGAAAGATTTACAAAGAATCAGGCAAAAGGCAAACCCATGGCAAGAACAAAGTTACCTTTCTCAATGCTTTCAGTGCACAACCTTTTTCTTTCAGAACCATACTTATGCACTCTTAAGACTTCTCAGAACGCATTGTTTTAGGACATTCTGCGCTTGCAAGACTGCCTTCTTGCCTGAACTTCAAGACTTTGACTGATGAATCCATGAATTTCTCTTCTGAAAAAGTGTATTTAATTTGCACCATTACCTTTCTCGGCGCTGTCGGTGGACCACAGTCAGTGCAACACTTTTCTCTCAGAACAGAGATTGTGCTCCATACTTCTCAAAAGAATACTTCTGCATGGTTCCGCCATGTTCTGCATTTGGACGACTGGTTCTTGTCTCAACTTCAAGAACTTGCAGGATGAAATGTCTTTTCGCGGAAAAGTGTATGTGCATTCCATCTGACAGGCGGATGCGCTTCAACGCAAAGATCCTTGTTGCATGGATGCTGAGGTACCTCTGGCAGAATATTATATTGATATTATGTGTATATAGATATATATATATATTGATGTAGTATCATGTAATAAAGTGGTGTGGCAGCACAACAAATATGATCAAATATCATGATGCATAAGCCATCCAAGCTCTGCATGTGATTTCATGTCGATTTCCTTAAATGGTGTGGGCGGAAAAGCATGGTAAAACATGGTAAAAGCCTTTGATCCCTCGGCTGTTCGCCAGTGCATTGTACCATGGCGGCCTGGCCTGGATGGTGCCCAACCTCACAGTTGGCTCGCTCGACCCGGAAGTGGCTTGGATGCAACCGCTGCACCGCTGCTGCACCGCTGCTGCACCGCTGGATGAAAGGAAACGGAGTTCTGGTACGCGTCCTGTGTGTCCTTCGTCCTTTGCGTGGTCTGGCCAGCCTGTATTGTATAGTTTTCACGTTGAATCATGGTAAAACATTGTAAAACATTGTAAAACATGTTTTTTGGTGCATGTCAAATTCCGCTCATGGCAGGTCTTTGTGAACTTTAGACTATGGATGGTGGCAGAAAGTCCATTCCGCAAGGAAACAGTCTTGGCTGAAGTCTCAGGATGTGCAGCATGAACGGAGTGTCATCTTGGCATCGCTGAAACTTCACGCCTTTCATATTCATCGCAGATCATGCTGTTCTCCTTCTTGTGCCTCATCGTCACGTTCAACCGGCTCAGTTGGCAAGTGGCAAATCTCTTGTCGTTTAAATGTGTGATCCAGGTGATTCAATTGCATGTTAAGAGGGCGTCCTATCATTGAAATCCCGCTGCAATTTGCAGAGTTCAAACTTCCTAGGGTTGGGTGTGAGGTTTCCCCACTGATACCTTGTCAGAAAATCTTATAATATATATATATATATATAATTATAGTTATATATATATATGTATATGTGTTTTTTCCACTCGAAGCCGCAATGACTTGTTGCACGAGTTGACTTGGAACTTGCAAGCCATTGCAGGCTGGTTGTGCTGGCTGAAACGCCACTTGGAGACTGGATGCAGCCCCAGATTGAAGGCCCTTTTCATGAATGAAGAGTTTGCCCTAACTTTGTTCTACTTTGTTCCCAGCTTGAGAGGAACTATGTATAAGCTTCAGATTTTGACATGGCTTTGCGTGTTGCCAGATTTCAATTCCAATCTTCCACACTGGTATGCGTATGCTGCAAAACAGATGCCTTTGTTGGAATCTTCAGCGATCAGCGGTATTTTTTACCCATGGCCCAGTCCTCAGTTTCATCATGGCCATGTCTGGGCAGATCATTTTTTTGCTGGACCGCTCCGGACGAAATATGAGATAGAAGCTGCACCAGTTGAGATGACTATCTTCCACCAGAATTTCAAGATATTGATACTATCTCATATATTTTCAGCTTGATTGGTGAAGCCAAAAAAAATCCCATTGATATCCCATTGGCATCCCAAAAAAAACCTGTGAATATTCCAATCCCCATGCAATATATAAAATTACTAGACACTCTATGGAACCCAGTGCTACCTGGCCTGAGTTCTTGACTCCACTCCTCCTCCTCTTGGACCTGGCCGGGCGCCACGAGTTTCACCGATCTGCTGCGGAAATCGATTGGAGATCCTTATTGTAGGATTTACCAAACAAGAATTGGGTAAACCAAGCAAAACGGGGATCCATGACATGCTATGACATTGTGGATATTAGCCATTTTTGATTCATTTTCATATAATTTCATACATATAATATATATATATAGATATAGATATAGATATAGATATAATTATATTTAAATTATTTAATCAAGATATTCTGGGTGTGTCTGAAAATGGAGTATTAGCAAAGCAATTGCTGAGCCCATCCCGTCATCTGAGGCCGTTTACCAGGCCATTGCCATCTTTGATCCTTACCCTTTGACGGCCGCCAAAAGGCGAGGAAGCTATGGCCATGGGAGAAATAAATGCTACACCATGATACAGCATGGACTTGAGGATTTTCAGATCTCAGATTTTTCGAAATCCAAACTACAGACAGTTGAGAGGTGCACCAGGGAGTCGATGAGCGGCTGTTCTTTTTTGACCCCAGGCAGCTTTGGTGGAGTCAGAGGAACAAGGATGGGCAACAGGTTGGGCCAAAATGGCCAACAGAGTGATCAACTTTTCAATTTTGATCAATTTTGAAGGAGTTGGTATAGGCCAGTATGGGCTGTACATAGTACATAGCTCCGTCCACATTTTTTGCTGATCAACTGCAGGACAATGTGAGTAAGGCATCTGGCGACCTGCAATCCTGGTAATGCTGGACCAGGCCAGCATTCACAGCAACTTTAGCACCTCAGTGTATTGGCTGTGGGGATGCTACGGCATGCTACGGCAGCATCATAGTTGAGCACTGGAACATTTGAGATATCCAAGACCATCTAAGAAACTGACTCATTGGTGAACTGTGGGATTGGGTTGGTCAGTTAAGAGCAACAGAGCTCTAAGTTGTGACAGTAGCCGTCCTAAGTCGAAACGTACAGGTTCTGAGTGAGTTGGCCCAATAGGCCATGGAGCACTGCAATGCAGTGTCTCATTTTCCGTATTTTTATCGCGCAAGTGCCTCATTGTAGTGATCGCATTGATTTGCAGTAGTTAGTGATAACTAACTAAGTTGCCAAAAATGCCCGCAAATCCGCTGTTCATTTGCTGAATGATACAATTTCTCTAAATTTCTTCTCTACACTCTACAGGGTGATCAAACGCATTTAATTTTGTCTTGGCTATGCAGAGGCAGACCTGCACCTGTCAAATTCATGTGCACTGCGCAGAATGCCCACTGCAGGGCAAGAACCCAGGGTGTGTTTCGCGCAAGACGGTCAGGGAATTATGCATGAGTTGCGCCATGCAAAGCATGGTCAGCACTTTCGGATGTGTCGGCGACGGACAAATGCTCCTGGCCAATGAACGAGCACCAAGTGCGCTCCACAGCCATGGGGTTGGCCTACAAACAGCATCCGTGAAATATCTTGAAGTGTATCCATGCATCAAAGGTGTATTCCACAACATCAGTACCACCTTGTAGCCCACTCCTGACACGCACCGTTTTTGCTCAGGCACCTGATGGATTGCGTGGAAAAGCACCAAATGAAAGCCGTCACAATTATATTGCCCCAGAAGCAGATGCATGGTGAACCAACGGTCGCATGTCATTATGATTTTTGCATGTCCGTAGGCAGGAGAGGGACGGCTCAGGTGCGCTAAAGCTGGACAAAGAGATCAAAGCATATGAAAGCCACTCTAACCTTTGACATGTGGCCACTGGTGACCTTAATCCAGATTGCTATCTAGATTGGGGTTTCCAACAAGTTGCCTAGGGGAGATGAATGAAATGATTCCAGGTAGGACCTTGAATTGTCTCAAACTACTGGAAGCTCGTCTACGCTTTGGATGGCCACGATGTACCTACCAAGACGATTCATATCGAGGGACAATGATTTATACACTTTGATATACAATGATATACATACAGTAACTATTATTATATACGCATACTTTATTTGAAATAACTCCAGATTGCTCGGGGATGCCTGTGGTACCAGCATGAAAAGAACTCATGAGCTACGCGCTTGCGCCACGTTGCCATCCACACCTTCGACGCATGTTCGGGACCAGCGAGTAGCTGATTTGCACTTATTGTCGCGGGTCCTGCATGCACCGTTAACCCGAACCTTCGATGTCAACTGCACGTGGACAAATAAGAAAAAATAATTACTCAGCAAAGGGAAAGGCGCAGTCACCAAAAGCCTGTGCAGTTTTTCATGCCATTGGAATCCATTGGATGCTTTCACAACCAGGTTGTCCCGGTGGACTGGAAGCAAGAACAATCCCCACGATGCTTTGGCCGATGGCAGGTGCGGAGAACAAGTGCAGAGGGAGTTTGACATACCCCAATGACTTTTGGGGGATCAAGAACAGGTGATGGAATGCTGCTGTAGGCAGGTACCAAGCACAACAAAGCTGGTTGATGTCACATTTATTCTCCTTTCATTACTTTTGTGACGAGCTTTGTTGACGAGCCTACCCAACAGTTCTATGCTCAAGCACAACGAAATAAGGTGACGAGCCTCATCGCAATTTGCTGCCAAAGATGGACAGTGCGAAGACACTTGGGCTGAGAGTGTTGTGCAGTAAGTCAAAGTCTGGCCATTGACATTCATTCTTGGGTGAAGTTGTGTTTTCTCATGTTTTCTCCGTTATTTCTTTTGCCTTTTAGCATGCCCAACTAGGTCCACTAAAACACATTAAAACACATATAAACATATTAAAACTCACTAAAGCAGCAAAGGAGTCCATTGTCGATCTGGGAGACCTGCTAACCCAGACAGCCAGTGTTTGGTGCTGGGTTTGGATGGCGTGCTTTGTGCCAGTGCCGAAGAAGCGAGCATCGCGGCCTGCCGAGCAGCTTATGTGTTGTGGCCACAAGTCATGAAAAACGCTCAAGAAATGACCTTAAATGAAGCCGGGGTGCGACAGAGTTGGGTTGACTACGACTGGGAACAACTCTTGGAGCACAGATCCTCAAAGCTCAGTCCGGCACCTCCATGGTTGCTGTACAAAGTTCAGCAACTCCGCCCCGCATGTCGGGCTGAGTGGGAGCTCATCGTCTTTGCGCGGCTTTGCGTTGAAGAAGCCATCGCCTGTCGCGCCAACAGAGCAAAAGGCAGAGCTGGTGCAAGACCTCTGACCGTGGGGGAAATTGAATCCAATTGGTCAGAGTCTTGTGGTCTTCGAGATCTTTTGTTGGCGCGCTGGGTTCCGAACATTAAAGATTTGCAAGAAGCGATGGCGGATTCCCGGCGCCAAAGTAGTTGCAGCCTTCTGGAAGAAACAAAATTCTTCGGGGAAGTCTTGGAACTTGTCCATCTCGCAGTGGCCTCTGGGGCTGTTGAGGAAAGTGTCCACTGTATCACCAGCCGTGATCAGCTTTCCGCTGTACAAAGTCTGCAGATGTCTGGGGAGTGCATCGAAGATCTTTCCAGTCCACCAGACCATCAAGGAAGTTGGGCTGGGAAAGATGGATGGAAGCTACATTCCAACTTGGGCACCGTTGAGGAGAAGGTAGCAGCTGTTCATTCTATACCGTCTCGAGGCTATGGCGACTACTGGCTGCAATCTAGTTTTGATTCAAATCCACCCAGTGGCATACCTTGCCCATCCTTGCCCATCCTTGCCCATCCTTGCCCAATGTGCACACTTTACAGCATGTATCTACTGTTGCTCCAAATTGAGAAGACTCGCTCAACCTGAAGCAAGTCCAATTTGATTTGGGGTGGTGACTCTACATTTGTTTGACCATGTTCTGCTTTGTTTGCGCCCCAAAGAGAAATCCGCGTGAGGAGAATCTGGTGATAGTGGATGACTCCGTTGCCTTTCTGCAAGCTTGTGCTGCAGAGCTCAACTTTGGAGGAGTTAGGAACTCAGCAACAGATTCGGATCCATGTGTTTCACTCTCGGGATTGAAAAGAAACAAATCGTTGGGTCTGCAACATCGAGTTTTGTTTGACAATCACGAAAGTGCATTTTGGCATTCGTAGCATTTTGCAGGATTTTGCAGCATTCTCAAAAAGATACCCTGGATATCTCTGGATATCCCGTGATATCCTGGGATCAGGCGCAACTATGCTTGGCCACCTGGGGCTATGTGAGCCACGGTCACTGGGCAGATGGCCGGTCCAGACTTCCTAGAGACTGGGCAGCACAAGGTCGTGATAGGTCGTGGATGTCGTGGATTCTGAGTTTCAAAATAGCACCCCACTAGCGACATGCCATGACATACCCATTTTTGGAAACGTTCTCGCCCTGTGTCCTATCGACCTACCACAGCCTATCCGCATTGCCAAATTGCCAACGCATGTCAGTGAAATATTTGAAACAGGCGAAGTAAAAGAGAAACCTCCCCTCTTTCGCTGGTTGCTTTGATGTCCACTGCTTCGTGGTTTCTCAAGATCCGTTTATCAAGCAAGAGACTTCGATTCTAGGAATCTCACAAGTGGTCATTGAAGTTTCTAGTCTTGCAGAATTTGGCTGGATGGTGGACATGTAAGGAGTGAAAGAGCTTCAAACTGCAGCTGATCTTGCAGCGATCATCGATTTCACGCCTGATCACGAAATTGGAAAAATGGTGACCAGGCCTCTACTCTTTGGCCATCTTAAGTCATTCCTATACGTAGTCATAAGATGTCATGAGATGTCATAAGCAGAGCAGTTCACAGGTAGGTTTTTGAAGTCTTGTTCTGATGAATTGTATTATTTCGCAAGCATTCTGATGGTTGTAGCGCATTTAGGATGACCACAACTCAAATGGAACGTTCAGCCACTGACCTTATGTAAAAGTATTATAAAGTATTCACGGCAAAAGCTCTGTAGGTTCGAAGGTCCACTGCTGCAGATTGCTGCAGTTTTTCCCAAAATCGCATTAAGGTTTCAGGTCTTTGCAAAGAAGATGCTGCATGTCATTGATATGTATTCATCACGAAGCATATGGAATCAAAAATTGAATCAAACATGTTCCAGAAATCTCAAAACAACATCCAGTCTTTTCGGATCACTTGGTCTATGGACTACCGGAGTAGCTCCTTGTATCTCCTTGTAGCATGACATGCCATGGGCACCCATGCTGGGTGGACATGCCGGAACATTTGGCTCAAGCACCAGCTGATGGAAAGCGGTGCAATAATTCAGCCGTACAAAGTTGGTGCCATGTTTTCCTTTCTTGCCCCGTGGTTCCTCCCTCAGCTTGTCGGTCTTTCAATGTTTTTCATCCTCTTAAAATTCTTAAATGAAACTCTTTCGAACAATGACGAGACAACAGTGTCATGGATCGCGGATATTGCGCTGACACTCCGGTCGTGTGCTCATCCCCTGGACCGATCGATTAGCACGTGACTCCAAGCAGGCTTCCACGCTGGAATGGCATGGCATCAAAGTCCAGCACTACAGCGTGTGAGGACTGCTTTGATATGCTTTGATAATGATGCATCTGCAGCAGTATAAAGCTCAATGATGTTTGTCTCTGCGCGCAGTGTGGGCATCTATCGAAGGTTATCAAACTAATCTTGTATGTGTATATAATATATATACATATTATAATTATATATATATATATACAATTACAATATGATTACATGGTTTCAATAAGTTTGAAATGTTGCAGTAAATCTTCGGGTAACTCTCATAAGGCCAAAAATGATGGGAAGTGTGGATTTCATGAGGAGTTCTCCGGAGCCATGTTTGGGGGAGCCAGCAGTATTGCCGTGCAGATCTCAGGACGGCACAGTGTCGCTGTTTTGAAAGGCCGAGTTACAGGACCTGCTTCGAGTCGAGGCATTTGATGATGTTCCAGATGACTTTGAGCTTCCAGAGGGCAGTGTCAAGAAGGGAGAGAAGTGCCCCAGCACTGAAGCACTCTCGACTAGCAGCGACTAGCAACAAGAACTAGAGATCAGTCTTCATTCATCTTCATTCAACTGCAGAGGGAAAACCGAATCTGGGAGTCAGTTTCGGCTGCAATGTGTCCACAGACTTTCTGCAAAGAGCTGGAACTCACAACTTGACTCGAAGCAGGTACTTCAAAAAGTACTGCTCGCAGTGTCACTCCATCTATCCTGACAACAGAATCACCAGGGTCTCTTCATGGCAATTAGGCAGTGATTGTCGTAGCAAAAGCCACTGCCATGACTTGGTCGCGATCGCTGATATGGCTGAGGGTGGGCAGACACAGCTGGGGCCTACAATGTTTAATGTTTACGGCCGGATCCCAAGTCTATGAAAGCTGGGTTGCATGTCACTGCCAGACTGCTGTCACTGTAGATTATCCAGGATTCGTGGTGAGAGAATTCAAGAGAGATCATGGACAATCCGTATATAGATCTATATAGATCTATATAGCCTATACATATTTTCCTGTTTCCTGCTTGGCAAGGGCGGGCAAGTGGATTGGAGGAGATCCAGAACAAACAGGCGGCCGGTTAAGTCCGCGATTCGAGCAGATTTTGCTTGTAGTTGATTTGTCTTTGTGTCTTTGTGTCTTCGATGCCAGTTCTTCACTGTAGTTCGCAGGGTACAGACCGAGTTGATAATGTCTTGTGGCTAGAAGCAGCACTGATGCCGTGTTCTCAGCAATGAAATGTATTCGATCAGGGCAGTGAAGTGACAGCACTGCATGTCTCCGAGGAACTACATGAAGAACCCACGGGTGATGGCATCAGGGTACGCAGCACAGATATGCGTAATATGTATAATATGTTTCAGTCATTTTCAGTCACATTTCAGTCTGTTTCAAGATTTGAGCTCTGTAAGACCCATGCACATCATGCACTGCCTGATCACTATGATCACTGCTTGAGGCGGGTCCAAATGAACTTCAGTGGCATCAAAGACTTCCAGACTCGGGTTGACATCGCAACACTCTCAGTTGGGATGATGTGCTTTTCCGGAAGAATCAGGGGCCACTCGGAGCAGTAAAAAAACATTGCCCAAAAAGATAGATTAGAATGCCTTTTGCAGCAATGAAGGTTCACTACCTCAAGACTTTGGACTGGAACAACCACGAAGTCGCGTGCGCCCCACCATTTTTATCCATTTTTGGTACCGAAATCCTCTTTCATGTCAATATGCATGCGATCTACAAACATTTGTTCTGCATCGCAGTCGACAGCAGGAATCCACCTGAAAAGCCTGCAAGCTTTGCTCCAGTCCGCTGGCCTACCACTTAGCAAAGACTTGTCAAGGGGTAGAAGGCGGGGAGGTTTTGAAAAGGTGTTGAACTGTTTTGAAAGCTGCTTCCTTGGTGGGTTTATTGCGTTCAACAACTGTACTTCAACACGTATGAATGCGTACACATTCTGTGCAATGGTTGAGTCTCAGCAGATATCCATAGATATCCCTTCAAGAATGCTGGCAGCGACTGAGACGCAGTGGAAGCTCCAAGGTTTAGCAAGTCATGATGATGCTGTCATCGTCGCAAGAGGCCTCGTCCAATGCAGTGCTGGTGGAAGCACTACGATTTCAAGACTTGGTGGACCAGCTAAAGGAAACGCAAACCTCATGCGCTCATAATGCACTCATCATGCAATCGTGCAGTTGATTGGACTAGCAGTTCCTGGCAGCGAAAAGTCGATGTTTCCACAACCCTCAACCGAAACACACTTCCACAATCTTCCATAATCTTCCAAAAACTTCCATCGAACCTGACGAAGGTGCTCGACCCTTTGTGCATTGCCAACGTCTGGCTTATAAAGGTAGCTGCAGCTGCAAGCACTGAGGTTCAGCACGTGATGTCTTTAAAAAGCACGTAGTTTCGGACTCTTGCACGCGCAATCGAGCTGCTGAACAAATAGCGTGCAGCGCTTCTCAGGATTCCGATTTCCTATCATCTCTTGGACTTTGTAGTATCTTTTTGTTGACGCATTGGCTTCCATTGGCTTCCAGATGTTTTGGAACACTTTGGAGCAATTGCTATTGCGGTTTCAAGACTGGTCGCCGGCCAGTTTCGCTTGTGCGATTGAATTCGGAAAGCTTGCCATCCACCCAGCGCTTCAGCCTCAATTTTGCACTCATCTTGGTGTTCAGATGAATGATGGTGATGTTTAAGTTCAACTGCTTTCTTGGATAGGCAGCAAGTACCGATACCAGTAAGATGTTTAGAAAATACCTTTGCCGCGGAATGCCTCGGCTTTCCACCCTCCGCCCTTGCGGTTTGCTGCGAGCTATGGCCAATGCTATGCTCGGTGCGGCTGGCTTTTTTTGGGAGTTGCCTTCGCATAGCGTTTGCAGAGGCAGATGTGTGCCGAGACCAAGGCGCTTGCAGAGACAGCAAGTTGCTTCGACGCCAGACAAAGATTCTGCGAGGGTTGCTTCGCAAGAATATTGCTGTGCTGAATTCCAATGTGATCATCGAAGGATCTGAAGGATCTGGAGGTCGAAGAGTGAAAATCTTTGAAATCACGGCCGTCGCGGCGCTGCGATCTGCACCGTGGCTGAAGCCGCAGCAAGTCGCTCCGGCCTCTCGGAGATGGAAGGATTGGTACTTCTGGTGCTGATGAAGGACTGGGGTGGTTTCAATATATTGTCATGTTCAATCCCGGGATGAATACGGCCCATATTTTTGGGCTAGGTTGAACATGGTTGAACCATGTTGAACCATATTTAAACTTTAAACATATTGAAACATCCCTACCCAAGGCTTGTTAAGAATGTTACTTTACAATTCCATTTGAGGGGTTGGATCACTATCCCAGGGTTTCCAAGCAAAAAATAGTGGAATTCGACAGGTTGGTTTTGTCCCCCCCGCCCTCCCCCTCTAGAGGGGTAGGGATGTTTTAAATAAAATAAACCATTTTAATCCCAAGCAGAGAACTTTGCCGAGCAGCATGGAGATTCGCCGGCGGCCTATGCGGGCCGGCACAGTTGGCACTGGAGCCGTTGCCCAACGCAACGGTGCTGTGGCCGCACGGAGCGCTCAGCTGGTTGGGACGGAAGCGCAGGAAGTCACCGAGCATTTTCTGCGGAGAATCTCGCAGATCTATGCACCAACACCATCCAACACCACTAGTAGTTGAACATGCTGATGTGAAGGTCCCTTGGAACAGGGGAGCACGATTTGAACGGAAGAGAACGACGCAGACACATGGACTGGTATATCTGGTATGTGGACTCGTAAACTCTCAAAATATTGAGCAAACTGTTGATTGGCGCACTGACTTCGGCAAGAATCCTCCTGTAGGAATTCCAGCCACAGACATCTCAGTGAGAGGAGCAGCAAAAGGGTTGCGGATCTTCAGTGAGCGCCATGAGTTGGCAAGCGTGAAATTAGATCATTCAAGTACTCTTAGATATCTTAGAGTGAGTAAATCATTGATGCTGAATTGTCTAAGTCTAGGCATTGGATAACTTTGAATTGCAGCCCATGTAAAACGGTTGGTAGCACAGCCTCCGCCGCCATCTCAAGTCTGAAAGGGCAGCTTGGCAGGGAGAGCTAAACTGCGGAGCCTCTGCAGATTTGGTGCCTGGGGCAGCATGTGGCATTGGCTTAATGGCTTAATGTTCGAAGTCGTTCGATGTTGTTTCCGATGAAACCTGGAGCTATTTAGGATTTCTTTCGTTGATCTTGAACGTATCCCAGCCACGGCAGGAACTATCAGGAAATTGCACCACTGCCGCTAAGGCTTCGCACCTCTCCGGGTGGCCAAGGCCTGCTAAATCGGCTGGATGTGTCTTAAGTTTTGACTGACGATCGGTACTCAGAATATGAGATCGCACGTTTGGAGGCTGTCGAAGAATGGCTACAACGGGTGATTATGTTTGCATCTCAGTGTGCGAACCTGGAGTCTGGGGTCATCAAAAATACTGAGAACTGCTTTCCATTCGCACCGTCTTGAAGCACCTTCGCACAGCATGTTGGCAGCAGATCTGTTTGGTTTCTTAAGGACCATCTCGTGAAGTTGCTACTGCTTGGTGACTCTGCCGTTGGCAAGCTACTGCCTCAGTTTAGGCACAAGTTGCAGGAGTTGTTGTCTCTGAGAAGCATTGGAATGGGTGTAGAGTCACCCACTGGATTGTGTAATTGTAATGGAATCAAGCAGCAGAAGCCAAAGTGTAGTTGGAAATAGTTCTGCTTCTCCCACTCGCGCAGTTGTCCCATGTGTTGGCATGGTGCCACTATCCTGAGGTCATCGCTGCTGCTGCGATTCTGCGAAAGTAAGTTTGATGCCAACTTCGTACTGACCATAGGCAGATTCAACTAATTTGGACAAGTATTGAACATGTAAGTCATAGATCGTCATAGATCATCAAGTACAACCTGTACAACATTAGTTTGCATTCAACTTTGGAGTGAATATGAGTGAATAGTTGCATCGTATTGCATCATATTGCATCTCTCATTGCATCATTGCGCCAGGCGTAGACTTCAAGTGGAAGCAAGTGGAACGCAATCAACGAAAGCTGAAGATTCAGGCCAGCCTTGGACTTCGTGTGTCGTGTGCCTTGGAAGATCTTGGAAGCTTGGAACAACGACGTCTCAGGTTTGGGACACCGCTGGACAGGAGCGATTCCGTTGGATCCTCGGACATGGCATAGCCAGGGTGCCATGATGTACCATGATGTGCCATGGCATGCCATGGCAAGTTGAAGCCGCAGGCACTATTACACCAGCTTACTACAGAGCGGCAACGCTGCCTTGTTTGGGGCCAGTTGGCCGGCATGGAACCAGATGGTGTTTGCTGGTCATCGAGTGTTGTTGCAGGCAATGGGTGTTGTGATTTGCTACGACATCACGGACAAGGCGCATTTCTTCCGTCATAATTGTTTTGAGATGTTTAAGTGCTTTAAGATGTTTTAAGTATTTTTAAGTGGTGAGAATGTGGTGCTTTAGTCTGTCCACATTCTCTTGCAATTGAATGTCCATTTCTGACCTACTGCCACTGATCACTGGTCTTCTTCATGGTGAGCTCATGTTGCTGGATCTTGCCTTGGAACGAGAACGTGACTTAAGTGAGCACAGTGAGCACTGAACAAACGAACGAACACATCAAGGCTCATCAAGGATGCCCCTATGACATCTATGACATCTATGACTTGGACATGCTGCGTCTTGCGGAAATGGCATCACTCTTCAGAACCAAGTGGATCCAAGTGGTGATCTTGATTAAAATTAAAATGATTAAAGGGAAGTCACCTTGCCAGGCCACTTTCGAGCACATCGACTACTGGTTACAGCAGCTGGACCAGCATGGCGATGAAGGTGTACAAAGGCATGGCCCTGCCAAGCTGCTTCAGACAGACCACTACTGTACTTAGTATTACTACTTCCAACTACTTGCCCCTGCAAGGGTACTGGTTGGCAACAAAGCCGACTTGAACGAAAATCGCAAGGCGGGCAACTCAGAACATGCGCTGTGGCTTGGCAGTGACTGAGTTCAATGTCATTCCATGACAGTCTAAGGTTACCAAAGAAGAAGGAGAGAAGTTGGCAGCACAATACAACATGAAGTTTTTTGAGGCACATGTGTGGAAAGTCTGGAGTGAAGTAGAGTGGAACGCCATGTTTCCTAGATCAGTTCTTGTATGTTCTTGTCAAGCATGAAAATGGGAAGGTCACATGTGAGCTGGTTGGAAGGTAGCAGCAGAGATACATAGTGATACAGGATGTAAGTACTGTGGCTTGATTTTATCACCATCACTGCAATGCAGGCAATTTCATGACAGATACTCGCATCTAGAAAAAATTGAGATTCCATGAGATTCCTATGATTCCCCAAATCCAACCCCTATAGATCCCCATGGCATTATATGGCATATATTTCATACATGGCTGACAATCTTGAGGGATCCCTCAAAGACGTTGGAACCTGGTCGCCGATTTTGACCCTGCAGACTTCGGCAAAGACAGGGCAGGATGTCGAGGAGGCAGCGGATTTGTGTCGCGAGAGCACTGGCCCGTAGGGGGGTTGAATGGGTTTGACCCGAATTTGCGCTATTGAGTATGGGAAATTACGATTAATTAATTATATAATATTATATATTATTTATAAAACTTAACCATCAAATATGTGGATACTCACGGATACTCTAATTTTCAGACAAACCCACTTGTGTATATAGTGTGTTGATGGCTCGGGGGTTCTTGCCAAGTATGCTGCAGAGGCCTTTCTTTCCATTTCCGACGATGTCGTGAAACAAAGATATTCAGACGTGAGCAGCCTGGTCACGTTGATGAGCATGTAGCATCAAAGCACTGTTCAGTGCTACTAAAGCCTTCCGTGCTGGATTTTGTAAGGTCCAACCCAATGCCTTCCAAGTCAAGAAGCAGGCAAAAAAATCAAGCAGCTGCAAGTCCGAAGCTGAATCTTCGTTTGGGTTGAAGCATGCAAATTAGTCGACTCTTTAAAACTCGTCCAAGTTGCATTGTCAAATTGTCCAAAAATGGGCACCCAAGTGCACCCCAACAAACCCAAACAGAAACGAATCTGCGATGTCAGGTGCTAACATCTCCTGCACGAACTGCACCAAGAGACGCGACGCTGCAGAAGTTTTCCGCTGCAACAAGGGGCGGCTGCAAATCTGATGGGGAATCCATCTATGGTGCCGTGAGATCTTCCAGTTGTGCTTCAACTACTATGAACAGCCGAACAGCATTAACTTCTGAATGAAACTCATGTCAAGGGTTTGTGTTGAACAGGTGTTCCAAGATATTCCAACTACTAGTATGTTTGCATTTGGTTACAAAATGTTACAAATGATTACAGCATTCTTAAATGTAGCTATGTTGTTTTTGTCCTCACTGCATTAGCTCCGTGGCTTCTGCTCTCTTTCGCAAGGCTTTAGGGGCTTTAGCTTGTGCTCCCTGCGGAGATGCACAGGTCATCACCGCCACCATTTTCTTTTCGCAAAGAAGACCCCGTTTCTGGGGTGCAATCGTGATAGGCGATCTATCATCAACATGGTTATTATTAACACTTGTAGACTTGTAGACATTATATAGATCATATGAATTCATATGATTTGTATGGCCATCTCGATCAGGAATTGTATTAGATCATGTTATCATGAAACATTATACAATTCATTTATCAATCAACAAATGCGTGCTAAGCTACTCATGGTATGAAGGGCAGCGGTTGTTGGAATTGGCAGTGCAACTTGCCATTCCGGCTCCATGCCACTGGCTGGTTTTGGCCACGCTGGGTTAGAAGAGTGTCACTTAAACGGTTGATCCTGTCTGTCTTGGACAAAGCCTGGACGGCAGATGTGAGATGAGATCCACAGATATTATCGCAGTCCGTTTTAAGAAAAAGCTGGTGTTTTCAAAGACTAGTGCATGTGAGAGTCAGGTAAACCCCATACACTCGAATCACCATGTTTTTGTGCGAGTGTGTACCGCTAGTTGGTAATTCAGTGCTGACTCATGCTGAATCGTTTTCTAAATAAAGCCAGTGCCCACTGCTGAAACTTTGCGCCCAAAAAATGACGCGGTGACGGGCCAGCAATGACGCAGATGCAGCCATTCACAGTGGATCTCGTTTCCAGAGGCACAGCGTTACACCTGGGAAATCAGATGATTCTCCAGTGTTTCCACCAGCTGGGAGCGTTGAAAATGGAGGCCTCACAGGGGATATGATGTTTCTACAAGCTTTCTGAAGATGTTTCAACTTAGTGAAGCCACAGGATGCCACTGGATGGAGTTCATCACAAGCCTTTCTACATATTGAGACCGCCGTTGACAAGAGTTGAGACTAATCTTAGGGCAGAAAGGGTGGTGGGACCCTTGTCATGACCAAATCCATGATGATCAAAGAGCTTTCCATTTTCACAAATCCATGACTTTACAGGATTCCATGATGCACGAAAAAGCAATGCCCATCAGATTCGGGCTCCAGTGTGGCGTCGAACGGGGACGTGAAGGCCATTCGGCTTAAGGGTAAAAGATACGTAAAAGATGACAAGCAAGGCTGTGCTTTCAGCAGACCTAGGAGTGATTTCATCATTGAAAGCACTGGTTGTTCTGGAACGAGAAAGGCCATGTGCGAGGCAAGCAAGCGGCAGCATCTTGCAAAGCAGATCGATTCAAGTCCATTTCGGCCAAATAGTGACATGGCTAGCAGCAAACATCACATTGCTGGCAAAGATGCAGTGGCAGTTTTATAATTTTTATATGGGTACACGGGTACCGTACCCATTTTTCACCAACAGATTCAGATGTGATTTTTCTCGTGTGGCTACAGAGCTTCGGCTGGATTACGCCATGATATGGCGGAGTTGAGCCCTCAGCTTTCAGCGATGGTTTTCGCAGTGACACCAAGTGAGCCATTTCAGGACGTTCTTCCGGCAACAAAAATAATACTCACAGTACCTGTGTATGCTAAGCTGCTATGTATGCAGGAAAACTGAGGAAGTGCAAATATGCAGATATATGTTGCACCATACAAGGAAAAACACAAAACAACAAACATTTGGTCATGTGGTCAGTGGGCGTGTGTCCAGCAACACAGTGCTTCACCCTCGCGGTTTTGTACCTACAACAGACATCAACACACATATCTACCTGACATGACGTTTACAGTCTTCAACTCTTTTCGGCCTAGGAGTTAGTGCAGCCCCATATTTGTTTGTCTTAGAAATGATCAAACATGCATCCGCAATCATCCGCAATCATCCGCAATCCGTAAGGAGCGCCAATGTAGGAGCTGCTCCTGCACATGACTCGCATAGCTATGGAAGGTCCAAGTCATCCAGGTGGGGCGCAGTCTTCATCTGCAGTATGTTTGTCAAGTTTGGCAGCTGAAATGGCAGATATGGCAGATTATGGCAGATGTTGCAGAGAAACTGGATGAAACTGGATGGAGATGAATGAAGATGGATGAAGATGGGAGGCTACGGCAGTCTTTGCGAGAGATCGAGGAGAAAGTCCCAAGGCCCCTGAGGGAGTAGTGATATGACGCGAACTTGCAGGACGTGAGGTCAGGTGGATGGTGTGCAGTGATGCGAGTGAGAAGGAAGGTCAGTTGCCTCTTGCAAGTTGGGTGTGTTGTACACGTTTGAGCGTGTTGCAAGCATTTCAAGCAGTCCAAAGACCACAGAGCCTAAAATAAGTAAATTAAAATATATTATATATATAATATTATATAATTATATATATACATAAACAACATCTTCATGGAATGAGTTACTGGGTAGCAGCTAGAGTGTGTTCTACATCTGCAAGAATCCTTGGCTGCGGTGACAGCTAGGCTCTTGTCTCTTGGGGGTCGAGAAGGCCCAGGACAACAGATCAATGGTGACTATGAGCTCCTCGAGGCCTGTAAGCGACCACATTTCATGACAGGAGTAGTTGTTGCATCAACTCATCATCCGTGTCAAATGTCGAACAATGAAAAACATAAAGAAAGAACAATGATCAGAAAAAATCAGAAACATGTATATAAATAGTAAAGCCATGTTAACCCATCTGAATCAATCCAATCCAAAGATAGCTGGAGACTAAGAGACCCTTCCACTGCCAGGGAGTGCGGCCCAACGGCCGTCCTTGCTGGCTACGCATGATCCCCAGGGCATGGCTGCCGGCTACGTCTCAGTGCCTCAGTGCCTGAGGTCGGGGAAGGCCACTTCTAACGGTGAACAGCAATGGTTTGGCAGAGGCCGGTTATGTTTGGTGATTGAAAATCAATGGAAAGATGTGCAGCAACAATGTGTGGGTCATAATTTTGTCGAATGCGATCATATTAGAATCATCATTTTCCGATACGTTCCCATCATTTTGAATCATTTTGACACATGATTTTCCCCTGCCAGCACGATGGGGATCTAAAACCCTTGTACCTCTTCTTCGGCGAGATGGGCTACTGGAACATTGCGGCGTCAGTGCCCATTCGCCAGACTTTCGACAAAATCTGAAATGGTTCTGCAGAATAAATAAAGATCGATGAACAAAGTATAATAAAAGTCTTGTATATTGTACTATATTATATTATGATATATCATGAACATATAAAGTACGTGATAGAAAAAATACTCTGAAGATATGCTCTGAATATCTATGAAGCATATAGATGTTACAAATCCTTGATGGGAGGTGGATTGTGGATCCTCATCCCTGCCCTTCAGAAACGTGTGAATTCCGTGGGAGGTACTAGCTGCCGGAGTTCATGCGTCACTGGCGAAAGAGCTGCAATCTTTGTCATCTAGTACTTGTGTAGGATGATTTGTGTGAAAATGTGGTTTTTGGATGTTTTTGGGAGATTTATTCAAAGGTGTCAGTCTGTCATTCATATTCATTTGGAATCTGGAACAACTGGAACAACCTTATTTCTGGAGGTATCTTCAACTTACTGTATACATTTTCAGACATATATGAATCTTATTGAATTTTGCTGTGGGTTTGCAGTATGTGCTCCAGTCCTTTTTACATAGCCCTGCATGCGCCAGGTCTTGGCGAGAAGTGGTCCAGACTTCTCCTCAGCTTCACCTGACTTATGTCAAAGGCTCAGCCTGTGAAAAGGATGGCTGGTGACCATCACTGACCATCGACCATCGACCATGGCTGACACAGATGTGGCGGTCTGAGTCGTCAGGTCAAATGCCGTGGACCATCTTTGCATTTGGAAAGGCCTGCCCTGTTTTGCCTTCGCGCAGTGGTAAAAAGAGACCCAAGGATACGCCGCGACGCTTTTACCTTGGAACTCATCAGTACATGCTTCAGCAGTGTCGCTTTTTGTGCACCATGGGAGGCTCACAAGGATAGCAGCATCGTATGCTTTAGACATGAGAGGAACAAAGTGGAGGCCAGGAAGAGAGGAGCGACAGCTGATCTGCGGATGGCATAGTAGATGAGTTGGCAGTGAGTTGGCACTTTGCAACTTTTTGCAACTTGGCCCTTAGCTTCGTATTCCCTCAAGCCAAGCTCTTCCACCTTGCTGCCAGGTCGTCCATGTTACCGGCTGTCGAGGGGACCATGGCCAACTGAATGGCAACTACCAGCTTTTGCGAGGCTTTTGCCTAAAAATGCTTGGAATCCACCTTGTTCATGCCCATTCATGCCACCAGGGGTCACCAGGGGATAGATGTTGATTGCACCGCACCATCTTGTAGGCGTTCGCATGGGCAGCCGCCCCATTTTCGTGAAGGATGGTTTTGGAGCAAGAGGTGAGGAAGAGAGGCTGGAATCCTAGAGCTCCTACAACATCCTACAACCAAAGCGCCGAGAATTTCGGATGATTAAGCATATTAAGCAAGTCAATGAATTTCTGCCAGAATTGCCTGACAATCCATTCATAGCATGCAGTAGGGTGGCGAAGGCAGCGCTTGCCAATATCTCAGCATATCTCAGCCAAGGAAAGTTCTCCATTTTACACAGCGCATGAACCCCAGAAGATCCCATGAGCGCACACGAAAATGAAAGCGTAAGGACTGGATATGACTGGATAGAACTGGACCGTTTACAGTAGTGCAGTGGTGTATGGTATGATTCACTGCTCTCAGGTGCAGGGAGATGGTTTATTTCCAGCGTGACTCTCAGCGCCTTGGAGGAGATCATTTTTCAAAACTGCTCCGACAAAACTTCGATGACTCGATGATCACGCGCAGGAAGAACGGCTGAGCACTTCTTCGGATTGCCAGGATGCTGATTTGCCACAGTGGCGCTGTGCAACTACGTTGGCAAGGACTGGGGAGAATCGCAATTCTCTTTTTGTTCAATCATGTTGAATCATGTTCAATCCACAACCTTTAAATTCCATACCCCATAACCCAGCCGCGAGATTCTTGCTGTTGAAGTTTCAGGCCTTACATAGCATGACTTTGACATGCTCAGAGTGTTGCGACATGTTGCGACATGTTGCGACTGTTGTGGCTTCAGAGCTAGCGCTGGTTCAATCCCAGAAAATCATAGAAGTTAGACTTGGCCAATTCTCTGGCGCTAGCAATCATGGATGAAGAAATGGAAGTCGTGGAGATTCGCATTTGCATTGGAGAAGAAGTCAAAGATTCAGTCTGTAGCTGGGATGGCAGCTAACCGACCTGACATGTCATAGCTTTGTAACTTGTTGTCTAGCGTGAGACAATTGCTCTTAGTCTGGTGTCATGGAAGTGTCGTTCTTTTGCAGCCTTGTTGTTCAATGTCTTTCACACATTACATACACGTTGCATCACGCATCAAGTTTAAATGTGAGCCTCCAAATGATGGCACTGAGGCATGCATCGCGCTGAAATTGGGAAAATGATTGAGCTGGCCTACACAGTACTAGCTCAGCGTGCAGAACAAGTCCTTAATGGCAAGGCCACGTGGGAATATTGCGATCGCCTGTGTAGTTTAATGTAGTTTATAAGTTTTATATAGTTTTATAATAATCCGTTATTTACACGTTGTTATTATTCTCGATCACATTGTTTCAAGCAATTCAATTGATTCAAAGAGGTTCCAACAGCACCTTGATTGCAGCTTGATTCTGTCCGTTGTTCACATCTCTCGGTCAGGTTCTGAAGCGCATTACATACATCGATGTCCCCCAGCCGCAAAAGTGCGACCGCCAGAACTGCCATGCTACCCCCTCGGTATACACCAAGAGAAGATATTACCAGTAGAAAAGATGAGACATCGCAAAACTCCCCATGAGACCCACAAAATGGATCTAAGTACTATCCTAAGTACTATCCTAAGTACTACCTAAGTATTATCCAAGTACTATCTAAACGCATCTAAGTGTACACTGCATGGCCAAGGATGAGGGCGACCATTGCACTTTGAGCCCAGCCAGTGTCGTCGATGCCGTGGACCTCTCCAGGGATGGCGTGCTGAATCTTTATGCGGTCGAGGAGCCCCACGAGTCGAGGGAGGGAGAGGTCTTAGGATTCGTTTGTGTCCGCATAAAGTGCCCCAAGGTCCTATTGTTCCTATTGTTCCTATTGTTCCTATATTGCTGTTCCTTTTTCATCCTTTTTCAATATACCCCATCTCATGTTTCCTGGAACAGGTTCTTCCATTGCTGACGCCCCTTCTCAAGTTTCTGGTATTTTTCAGAAAAGGCAAGGCCTTTCACAACCCTCAGAGAGCAGGAGCCAAGTCAAGATCAAGAAGCCGAAGCTTCATCACCGGTTGCCTGGACAAAAATGATGAACTTAAGGGGCATAAATTGAAGCCCTGGGCTGAAATACCGCTTGAGGAAAGCTTGCTGGCAAGAGCAACATGATGTTTGAATATGTTTGAACTATCCACCCAAGAGGTAGTGTTGGGAACACGTTCTATTTTCGGAATGGCCCAGGCATGTTCCCATACTCATACCTCCGGGAAAGCTTCACATGTTGATGTTAATGTCACCATGTGTCACCCTTACCAAGTAAGTACGTAGTAGACTGTCTAGCAGCCTTCAGAGGGTCCTAGGTTCCTCCAGGAATTGCGCATTGCATGAGGTCTTGGAAGTCACACACAGCAAACTGAAGTTGGAAGCTGCTACTTTCCAGGAAGGAATGAAGGCACGATTTCGGGTCATCGACCGATTTGTTGCATGCGCCGTTTTTATGCTGTGGACATAGTGGTGTAGTCCTGCGGAGTAGTTGTGCACGTGCAGGCATGGTCAGACAGAAACTATGTGTACAAGAAGCCCGCTGCACTTGGTGTTTGTACATGTTTGTACACTTCAAAGTTCTTTTGGGTCGTAATTTTAGATCAATTTAGCAGGTCTTTCTTCCACCACTTTCCCGCTTTGTCTGCCATGCGAGGAACATTCCTGACGAGTTGCTTGGATCGACCTTGTTCAGAGGAGAGCACATTGTGCCCACGAACACCTTCTTCTTGGTCAAGGCAAAGAGGGAAAATCTGGGAAGAGAATGACTAGAGAATGGCCATGAATACTCATGAATGGTCTTTGCAATGCTTTGCTGTGCAATCAGGAACAGCCTCAGGCGATCAATGGCAAGAATGATTGTGTGAGTTTTCCGTTGCAGGCTCCAGCAGGGTCTGTGATCTATGTCTTCAGTGAGGCCAGCATTGTGTGCGCAGTGTTGCCGTGGTCAGTGCGTTCGTGAATCTGGTTAAAGTATGTCAAAGTGAACTGAAGATAATGGCTCTTGAGGACTGTTGACAAGGCCACTTACTGTGAAAACATCAAGGGTGATCAAAACATATCAGATCCATGTGCTTGTTTGTGATGCTTGCACCTGAGATTGCAAATCATAACTGAAGAAATGACACTTGGTTGAGCACAAGAGGTGTGATCTTTCAAGTGTAGGTCAGTCCGTGTCCAAGAATTGTCGAACACACCTGACAGGTACATCGAGATGGAGGCTTTTCGAACCTTGGACTGGAAAAGTGCGACGCAAAGCGATTCCGATGGGAAATTGAAGGTTCCTTGGCACACAGGCTGATGCAAACTGCATGGAAGCGACGTAGATGGGACATGATGGGACTAGAAATAATTAGAATTCCGCAGAATCCATTCCCACGTCTTCCTAGGACTGAATAAAGCCGTCAACCAGCGTGGTTTGGGTCAATGCCTTTGCGGAGCGTTGAAATTGAAGAAAGCTCCCATGTCAATTAGGTATGGATAGCACTGAAATTGACCAATTTGGTGGGCCCACCGGTGCCAAAAGTGTTTGCCAATCAAGATCCATGGCTGATTTCAGAATCAATGCAGTGCCTTCAACTTGATGCAACGAGGTTCTGGCAAGCACTACTCGCTTTCCTTGTGGAAATTCATTTCGACCGGAGAGGCTGAACAAATTCTCGTGTGCGAATCCTTGGTTGGCGGCATCGCAGTGAAGACAGGGCGAAGTACTACAAGTACCACAAATTCGAAGGCAGAAGCAGAGACCGCGGGCAAGATGATTGAAAAGTTGGCAGCGCTGGTTGGTGAACCCAACGTGTTGATGACGCTTCAGAAGTTGGCAGAGAAAGGCCTCGACCTTTTGGCAGAGCATGAGGATCACTTCACAGATGCGTGGGTTCCGTTGATCCAACCACTGCATTTGGCAGCTAGCGGCAACTTCGCAGACACGAAAGAAGTGATGTCTTTTCTGCAAACTGCAAAGGATGTGTATCAGAAGCTTGCTTGCATTTGAATCATTTTGAATCATTTGCGCGTGGTCACATGATTGGGTTGTTGTTCATATTTATAGTATGTACGTATCTATAATACGTGTGTATATATCATATATATATGTGATTAGATATATATATATATATACACAGATGATTCATGATTATGTATACTTATTGTATATATAATAATATATGAAATAATATAAAATATCCTAAAAGAATATTTAAATGATATAAGATAATATAACATGTATTAACATGTACTGTTGGGTAATGGCAATTTTTGTGACCGCGCTGCAGAGCCAAGGACAATGCCCAGCGCTTTGCAAGAAGTTGTTGAGAAGTCCCTCAAGGGAACCCTCCAAAACATTGTGGCGCAACAGGCCCAGCAGGCGGCTGAAGAGGCCCAGCAGGCGGCTGAAGAGGCGACCGAAACGGAGATTCACCCTCATGTCGTTTGTGATGGCTGTCACTTGGTCTCAACGTCAAGCAATGTCAAACGTTCTTGTGCAAGGATAAGAGAAGCAACAAATCGCCCATGTTTATCATTGTTTATCCATGTTGCAGTTACATGTATTGAACAGGCACATGTTCATTATTTGCGCAACTGCTGGCTCAGGTGAGCAGGACCCACTCACGGGCAGGCGCTACAATTAGATGTCCCGCTACAGAAGTGCAACGATTGCCGGGACTTGGACTTGTGCCAATTAGATGTCCCTTCATCCCTATCAATTTTGAAGTAGCAGGTTTCAATTGCCATGTCTCTTCTTCCCTATCAATTTCCATAACGTTCACTCGGAATGCTCAATTATCGAAAAGCAAAGACCAATTCCCGTCTCCTTCTTCCCTATAAATTCCCATGACGGTCACTCGGAATGCCCAATTTTGAAGTAGCAGGTTTCAATTTCCATGTCCCTTCTTCCCTATCAATTTACATGACGTTCACTCGGAATGCTCAATTATCGAAAAGCAAAGTCCAATTCCCGTCTCCTTCTTCCCTATCAATTCCCATGACGTTCACTCGGAATGCTCAATTTTGAATTAGCAGGTGTGTCAATTGCCATGTCCCTTCTTCCCTATCAATTCCCATGACGTTCACTCGGAATCCTCAATTTTGAAGTAGCAGGTTTCAATTGCCATGTCCCTTCTTCCCTATCAATTTCCATGACGTTCACTCGGAATGCTCAATTTTGAATTAGCAGGTGTCAATTGCCATGTCCCTTCTTCCCTATCAATTCCCATGACGTTCACTCGTATTCCTCAATTTTGAAGTAGCAGGTTTCAATTTCCATGTCCCGCAGGCGCTACAAGTGCAGCGATTGCCGGGACTTTGACTTGTGCGAAAGTTGCTACAAAAAACGCGACCGGCTGCACCCTGGACACAGCTTCAAGATTGTGCCAGGACACGTACTCCCATTTCCACTTGAGCTCTCGGTGTGCTGTGACGGCTGCGGCAAAAAGCAGGTCCAACCGCAAGATCGCTTCAAGTGCTTGGAGTGCCCAGACTACGATTTGTGCACCTCGTGTTTTGAGCAACGAAGTCTCATCCACCCCGAGCATTCCACCTGGCAGCACTTGGGACAACGACTTTGCTGTGGATCTGCTCCTCCGGCTGAGCCAGAGCCAGAATCCGGGCATGAGGACGGGGATGTCATGAGATGTCATCGGATGTCAACGATCAAATTGTATCAAATTGTATCAAATCAAATTGTCAGTTTACCGTTCGCTTGTTTTGGGAGCGGAGTGATAGTCCTTTTATGACTGGCACAAGGTAAACTACAGGATTGCTACTCAGCATTCTCTGAAAATTGAGACTAAGTTGCCTGGGGTAGCAGCAAAGAGTTTCGCCCCGATACGTTTTTGCGTGATGGAGGGTAGTGAATAGCCACCAACCACAACAGCCAGAGCTACAAGTACCACAACTGGTGCAAAAACTGTCAGAAGCAGCAACACCGACAACTAAAACAACAAGAAGAGGTGATTGTAATTCAGTGTGCTTTCAAGTGTGTGTTTTGTTGTGTACTGTATACAATGATATACGTACGTACGTATATATATATACACATAGTGTACACATAGTGTGTGTATGTGTATATACACACTATAGTTTAGATATAATATGTATATTTAATATATATATATATATAACTGTGTATATATATATACTATATATATACTATATATATATATCTATACTATATATATACTATATATACTATATATACTATATATACTATATATACTATATATACTATATAATATATATATATACTATATATATACTACATAATATATATATATATACTATATATATATACTATATATACTATATATACTATATATAATATATATACTATATATATATACTATATATATAATATATATACTATATATATACTATATATATACTATATATATACACTATATATATACTATATATATATTATATATATACTATATATATATACTATATATATACTATATATATACTATATATACTAT
>Ga0126342_10000860_pt1 | contig 38096 bp, 38 predicted proteins | sample Cyp1metagenome_FD_92528 | JGI IMG/M metagenome (GOLD analysis project Ga0126342, IMG submission 92528) | Coral microbial communities from Lord Howe Island, Old Settlement Bay, Australia - Cyphastrea 1 metagenome | ecosystem: Host-associated > Invertebrates > Cnidaria > Coral ... | reverse complement strand
TATGTATGTATGTATGTATGTATGTATGTATGTATGTATGTATGTATGTATGTATGTATGTATGTATGTATACATATATAAGCCCTCTATTTACTATTCATCTGGCGCTAAGTTATCATACTTCTCATCCACCACTTATTGCTTCTTCCTTATACTTCATATTCAACCTCCCCACCCCACCCCACCCGCCCACGCGAGGGATGGGGGGTGCCTGGGAAGATTACTGCAACTATTCCATCATTCCCAAAACATGAACATGTCAATCATCAGATAATCTTGGTACAATCCCCTCGCTCTCTCTCAAGCATTTTTGGTCAGCTCATGTCAGCTCAGCCACTGCGGTCGCTAGAATTCGCCCAGATACAGCAACACCCTCAGGTAATCAAACATAGCTACGCAAAAATCAAGCGTATGTATCTGATGTATCTGATGTTCCCATCTATAAACCTCCATAGTCACCCTCAGGCGCCCGCCCGCGCGGGTCCCGCATGGTCCCGCCTCAGTCCTTCGGCAATGAGCCAGACCTTCTCGTCAAAGTTCACCACAGTGGCCCCGGGGAACCTGCTTAAAACCCCCCTGTTGGGACTGTAGCCGGGACAATGGGGAGTTCACCATCAAAGAATGGATATATATATATAGAGAGAGAGAGAGAATGGACCAGTATGTGGATGGTTGCGAAATCCATATAGAAATCCATATGGATTACCAACCGGATGGTTGAAACCCGAACTAAATAATGGGATAAACCATCTATCAACTGGTGCAGGATTTCGCAACCATCCACAGTATCACGTGAGATTAAGCGGATATAATATAATGGATTTATCCTCTGGAAAATCCCCTATGGAGATTTATTGCTGGGAAAATTAGCGAACTATATAAATGGGGGATTTTCCAGCAGGCCGCGTTTGATTACCATTACCGGGTAACCATCATTTACAGGGTGAAGTGTCGAACCGTCAAAATGATGGTTAGCTGTAAATGATGGTTACCCTCAATCTAAATAATGGGATATATAATTTCATCTGGTTACCTGTAAATATGGGATTTCCTAACCAATCAAAAAACTGGGGAAATAATGAATGATCACATATTATTAATATTATCATATAATATGATCAAATATGGCTCGGAAATGCCCGAACAACAGGTTTTGAAGGGAAATCATCGAAGTAAATGATGGGGAATTCTCCATTGACATACTTGATTGCCAGAGTGTAGTACCAGATGTACCAAATTTTGCTGCATATTCTTAGTTACTGTATATGAATCATGGAAATTCCAAAATATTGACAGTAAAGGAGTACCCTCCGCCAAATAAACATGGCAATGGAAACTCCTGATAATTTGAGCTTCCCATTAAAACATATGAAAAACCTCCATGTAGTTTGGGGGGGTTCCACTTCCAAGACTTTTGAGCCCTGGGTGATGAAGGGAATTCTCGCCGGCTGCTATTGAATAAGATGGGCGATTCCTGTAGCAAAGGAAGACATGGAAGTCCATGGCATCCAGTAGTGATGGAGCTCAAGTTGCCAATGATCATGCTAGGCTGTTGTGTCTCACGAGTGGTTGATGACATCCACGTGACCACCCCAGGTGGTCAGGTGGCAGCATCCATGGCAAGTAGATGGTTGACATATGTTGACATCATATGGTTTCTCTGAAACTAGGGCACCCCATTCCATCCCATGATTATCACAGTTTTTCTCATTGAAACTGCTCGAGACATCGAATACCCTCTGGTAAACTAACATAACTATGGAAAATCACCATTTTTAATTGGAAAATCAACTGTAAATGGCCATTTTCAATAGCTATGTTAAATCACCAGAGGTATTTCCCAATTTGCAGACAAACCCGTCTAGATCTGCGGGCGCTCACTGAGCCCCTCCAACGTTGACACCAAGCGGCACAACCACACCGGACAGCGCGCTGATCAAGACTTGCATGATCTCAGCAAGTCAATGGTCTTTTGTTGGGGGGTTTCAATGGGGGGTTCCTCATGTTTCCTCCAATGTAGCCCCAAAAAAATCATCCAAGTCAGACCACAAATTGTGGGGTTTCCGACACTAGGAGGTACCTCTGAATCATCCATTTTTTCGTAGGATGTTCCATTTCGTATTCTTCCGTACCCCCATGACTTAGGAAACCCCCAAATCATCCAAGTCATGGATCAGTTCAGTATCTGAAACCCGGTGACTTAACATGCCTTCACCCCCGCGCCGGCGAAGCAGGGCATAGCAGGGCACCCCGGCCACGATGTAACAGGCACAATGAGCAAATTGGATGACCACCCTGTCGATCCAGACAGCCCGAAAACCGTTGGTTGGGGGAAAATATGGTAAAATATGGTCGAAATAGCACTTTCACGTACTTCTTAGCCACTTTTATAGCATTTTTTTATATGTTTTTTCTTTGCTTCATCTTTCAGTTCAAAGCCCAAACCCAATTCTCCGGCGCGTTTTTGTGTGTTTCGTTTGTTGATGATCTGATGCAAATTGGCGTGTTGTCATTCTGTGGGATTGACTGGGAATAGGTATCAAATGGTATTTGATGGTAGAAGTGGTATCCATTGTTATCACACTTTTTCTGCCCTCTCGCTGGTTCTGTTGTGATTCTCGGCAGTTCTTCGTTGTCTGCCCTTCATGTTGTCGGGCAATGTGGATCTTGACTCATCCTCATGCCAAATTCCATGTGAATGGTGAATGCTGATGAAATAGCGACACGGCAAACGACCATGGTTTCTGATAGCTTCTCTGATTCTATATCTATATATCTCTATATCTATATATCTATATATCTATATATCTATATATCTATATATCTATCCCCTTTTCCTCTGTTCAACTCCCATCTTTCTGGTTGAATAATAGACACGTATCAATTCAATATATATATATATATTCGCTATTCCCCAACCTAAAACCAGCATAAACTCATAAATAAACTATGTTTGGGATGTTTCCCCTTAAGCATGATTCACGATGGCCTCGCGACGTGAAGTCCTAACAAAGGAAAAAAAACTCAACCAAATCTTTGCCGGCTTCCCTCCCCATCTTATTTTGATGGTTCCCTCCCTTTAGTCTTGGGAAAAATCGTCACTTTTTGGGGATCATTGGCGGGTCATCGATGGGGATGAAAAAAACCCAACCCCCAGGCCCCAAAACACACGCTCTGGAAACCATGGTAGAAACAGTACGTAGTAGAGAATGTCCACAGAATTGGGACCATCTAGGAGTTGTTTAATATCAGGGGAAAGGAATTAAGCACCAACCATTGATGTCTGTAAAAAGTAAACTCAGGTGCTATCCCCAACAACTTGAAAGCTTCTGCGTGTTTGCCATAAAAAAGGCTTATGACATCAAAATTAAGCGCTTATGCCATAAAAATGAAGTGCTTATGCCAAAAATAACATCAGAACCCTTTGGAATTTCACAAAGAATCTGCACCAGAACCCTCCGGAACCTCACAAGGTATCTGCACCGGAACCCTCCGGAACCTCACCCAGCATCTTCTCCGCCAAAACCCTCCGGAACCTCACAAGGTCTCTGCACCGGAACCTTCCGGAACCTCACCACGCATCTTCACCTAGACCCTCCGGAACCTCATCAGGTAGCGGCACCGGAAACTTCCGGAACCTCACCAGGTACCTGCACCAAAACCCTCTAAAACCTAACCAAGTATCTGCACCGTAACCCTGCGGAACCTCACCGAGTACCTGCACCGGAAACTTCCGGAACCTCACAAGGCATCTGCACCGGAACCCTCCGGAACCTCACAAGGTATCTGCACCGGAACCCTCCAGAACCTCACAAAGTATCTTCACCAGAACCCTCCGGAACCCTCACGAGGTATCTGCACCGGAACCCTCCGGAACCTTGTCCAGAACCTGGTGTTGAAGCTGCACTGGATCGCACCGGAGCTAATCTGGGCTAAAGACCCCATAGCCATAGCAAAGTTTTGCCGTTGGGGAAAACCAAAACAACTCTCCACACCTTGCAAATTCGGGCAGGTCAGCTGAAAAGCGCTTGATCTGATCGTTGATGCCCTGGTACATCAGCACCTCGAACGCCAAAGCAGCAGAGTTTTTGGGATGATAGAAATAACCATGGTAGAGATTATCTGATTTTCTGTATTTACGAAAATATCCCTCAGTAATTGAACATAGCCATGGAAAATGGGTCATAGATATCCATGGATTATTTACATCTTTACCTATTCAACATGATGATTTTCTTTATGTTAAATAAGCCCCAGGGTATCACCGGACACCAGGGGCTCGAAGCACCCAAGCATTCCCAAGTGGCGGCCCTTGGCCCCGGACGGCGGAGAAAATGGACATGGTCATACCTTGAGATCCCAGCGATGGGAAATCTTGGGGGTCTTGCCGCAAGCCAAGTTGGACTTGCCGGTTACATGAGTTGACGATGGACATCATTCCTCCCATGGCCTGAAAAAAGACCCTCAGATTCAGTGGATTCCACCAGCGTGGTCGAGTCATCCAGTCAACATGCTTGACCGCTCCAAAGGATGTCAAGGACCATCCAGGGCCCCGTATCTTAGAACCGAGTGCATCTCATCAGGAACTTCAGGAATCACTGACCAAGCAGAACACGGATGGCTGCAATGATGCCATTTCCTAACAAGAACCATCCCTGCTATAGTATCCAACATGGCCAACCTCAGATTCCTTAGTATGCCTTGGTGCATGGAAAATCAATCATAATAAATCATCATAAATCTGGTTAGTTTAAACATCTATATCCCCCATATGTCCCCATTCTTCTGAACATTCAGAAGCCATTTTCGCTCACCCCTACTGATCCTACCCCTACCCCTGACTCGCTATCGCAAAAAATCGCGTAGCGCTTAACACTTCGGCCCAGGTGCTGATGATGTTCATTGAATAGTAACGGATGTCGTCATCATCCCAATTTACCTCGTGGAGCCGCTGGAGGCTTCGAGGTTCAGGAAACGCTGGGGAAAATCATCGGAAGATCCGGGCAAATCCGGGAAGAGCATGAGGCTTTCCATGGGAAAAGCCTCTAGAAATGGAGACGAACCTGGGAAATTCCTCTAGAAATTATTAGATCTAATTGCCATGACTACAGGAGGGGACCCAGGGATCCATCAATGAATCCAAGCTTCGCTACAGCAGTCTACCATGTTCCAAGGTTTACACACCGTGAAACCGGTCAACCTGAGATAAATTGAGCACGATTAACTGGGTAAACAATCAATAAAGATAGATTGATATAAACCAAACTGAACAACCATCAGTCTACATCACCAAAAAAAAACATCAATCACTTTAATCACTTTATCCAAAATTTAAGTCAAATTAACCTATCCAAACTGAACATATGTTTCATCAACAGTATTTTACTTGCTTTCAGCTGCCTGCATCCCCATGGTAGAAAAAAACAAAAAGCATCCCATGACGATTCCAGCAATCCATATGGCTGATTTATGACATTGTTTTACCAGCATTGTGTATAACATATCATATATATATATAATTGTATATATATATACTCCGTGTGTGTGTGCAGGTGCATGTATATGATTGTAATTATTTGTATGTTATTGGCCATTGGCAAATATTAATATAAGTTGGTTCATTCGCCTATCAATTTCCATGTCTGTTGGTCATGACACCATTTTCCCCTGTGTTTGATGTGTTCAGGCAGGTTCCCGCCACAACAACCTAGAGCTTGTTTGCTGTTTTCTTTTTCTGAGGGAGATCCGCATCCGCCAAACAAACCGCAGATTCAGCTGACAGTTCGGCAGTTCCGAAAAGTTCCTCAGTGCCCCAGCCAGATAGAAGAGAGAGACCACAAAGATCACAGCCCCCAAGAGCATATAGGCCACCTGGCGATGCCCAGATGCCAAACTTCCATGTTAACTCGGAGATGGAAAAGATGCCGCTTTTTTGGGTATGACCTGGTATGACCTACAAATATGGTGCCTTCTTGTGGGTTTCCCATCATATCCGCTTGGCTTTAGCTTTGCTGCAGCTTGTTGGGATAAGCTTCACGCAGTCATCACCCGGACATCACAACCACCCCACAGGAGGCCGCCTCGCTGTCAGCTTCTGAGGGAATCAGCTCCTCCTCTTCGCCCTCTTCTCCTCGGTGTGCAGGGGGCTTTGGGGGAGGCGCATCATACGAATCAAATACGAATCGTCCAGGTTATATATTAAGACCCCCAACTCGGGCTCTCCCCATTATTCAGTTTTTCGTAATAAATGTACATATTATATATATATATGTATATACACTTGTATGTATATATATATACTTTTATTATCTTAAATATAAATTTATATATATAATATATAAAAACGGGAAAGTATAGTTGTGAAGCATACTTGTAAACCAAGTTGCTAAGTGGAATGCAGTACTCGTCCAAGGGGTTAGTAAGCCAGCTACAAATCCCTCCCTACGGGGCATGTCTGATTTGTCCATCCGGCTTTAATGGGATGGCTGCCATAAACCTACCATGACTGGGGATGGTTTCAATCCCACCCATTTATGGTGATACTAGAGATGGTTTATTGTTGGGTTGACCAGGTTGACCACACTAATATGCATCATTCATGATACTCCTCGGAAAACTCAGAAAATTTAACATAGAAGCCATCTCGGCATCAAAGTGAGCTATTCTGAAGCAGAAAATCTGCAGGCTGACTTGATCCCTTCACGGGGTGATCTTAGAGGCTTTCACTTCGGATTTTCAAGGGGCATGAAATGCGCTTGTCATGTCCGAAAATGTCCTAACTCACCTTTGTGGCCGGGAAAATACATGAACATCCACGAAAATAGGGGAAGTCTCCTCGGAAATTCCGATGAAGCATTGTGAGACAAAGATTTTTTTCCATTTTCAGACAAAGATTTGACGAAATCAAAATATCCGCGAACAGCTGGTAGATTTTTGGGCTGGAAAATGTTCTCAGGAGCATCGGATCTCCCAAACATCGGTCTTCCATATACCCAGAGACCATCAAAGACCCATCTGCCAGGAACAAACTTGCACAACCACAGTTGAAGCCTTTTTCTTGTGCTCGCTGCAGTAAACTTTCGCAGTTAGATGTGAAAAGTGATGAAGTTGAATTCGAGGCAAGTATCCTTCTGCTCCTTCAGCCTCTGCTTCTTCGCTACCTTCCGCTTCTCCACTTGTGGCTTCCGCCTCGCCCTCAATTGCAGACTTTTCACCTGGGTCAGCCGCTAGATTCCTAGATGCTGACAGCTATGGGATGTTCACCCCCCATCCATAGGGTCCCATAATCCCCAAGAATCCGCAGGTCTTCCCTGTTTTTCAGCCTGGTGTTCAGCTGCTATTCTATCCCATGGGGGTGACTGGTGCCACGGTACCTGTGAACCTCTTTTTTGTTGGGTCGTGGGAATAGATTTTTTTGTGAAATCTTCAAGAGACTACCTTGAAAACCACCATGATTTTGTTGGGTACATTCCCTATTTTTCTTGTTTAAATCAACTTAAATCCCAGTTTTGAGGTGCATTTGACCATCCAATGGATGACAGGTTCCAATCTAATCCCATTCTTTTCTCCTGGCTCACACCCTTCTGAAACCACATAACTGGCAGAGTTACCAACCGTTTACTAATGCACTACTGAAATCACATCCATCCTGGTTTATTCTGAATTCCCATTTCTTCATGGTGGATATATAGATTATAGTTATAGTAAATGAGTAAATCCCATTGATTGTCATTTTTTCTACGCAGACTACATATCGCAATTCCAAAACTGAAGTCGTTTAAACCATGGCGAAGCTGGCGCCGAGTACATGGTGCTGCAGCTTTGGGGTTCACCACCTTGATGGTTGGACCAATCCGGGCTCGGTGGGTGATATTCTGTTGGGAAACATGGTGAAAGATGGTGAAAACATGTTAAACATCAAGGGTCCCATCAGTCCCTCTTATGGATTATGTGAAATGATTTTTGGACTTTATCATACGTTATCCATCTTGATCCAATGGTTGTTGGTTTCGATCCTGATGTTCGTCGCTAAACAATCCCCATGTTCGGCGTATGTTTGACTAGTCAAATCCTCATGTTTGATCGATTCAATTTGTTGGTGAAAACGATCGATCTTTGTGAGTTGAATCCAAATCTCTCTCTCTCTCTCTATGGTACCCCTTGTTTGGGGGCCTGAAATGATTGTTCCTTTTTCGAAAGGCCATAACTCGGAGGTGAATTGATGTTTTTCCCCCGTTTGAAAACACCCCAAAGATCTGGTTGATGATTCCCTTATATCATACCCATACGATAATCCCCACACTCTCCCATTATAGCACCATGTTTGCTCAAATCCGCATGACTTTGTAGCTATGTGTAATCTTCCCTCCATATCCTGACTTTTTCCAGCGACCTTCTGCGGCCACTTTGTCCTCGCTCGCTCCTTCACCCTCGGCAGGTTGCTTGTCCTCCGCCTCCTGTGTCAGGGGGATCCGATTTCTCGTAAACTTGGGTATAGCTGGATAACGCTAAGCGGATAATAGGAATATAATTAATAATCATGATAATGATAATGATAATCATCATCATCATCATCATCATCATCACCGCCAGCACCATCATCATCATCATCATCACCATCACCATCATCATCATCACCATCATCATCATCATTATCTATCATCATCTATCATCATCTATCATGTATCATCTATCATCATCATCACCACCATCATCATCATCACCATCATCATCATCAACATCACCATCATCATCATCATCACCATCATTCATCATCATCTATCATCATCTATCATCTATCATCTATCATCATCATCACCATCATCATCATCATCATCATCTATCATCTATCATCTATCATCATCATCATCATCATCATCGCCATCATCATCACCATCATCATCACTCATCATCATCATCTATCATCATCTATCACCATCATTTATCATCATCTATCACCATCTATCATCTACCATTTATCATCTATCATCTATCATCTATCATCTATCATCATCATCATCATCACCATCACCATCATCACCATCACCATCACCATCATCATCATCATCATCACCATCACCATCACCATCACCATCACCATCATCATCATCATCATCATCATCATCATCATCATCTATCATCATCAATCATCTATCATCTATCATCTATCATTATATAATGTACATAACTAAGGGAAAACCATGGAAAACCTATGCGGACACATGCTGCAAAAATTGGTCAACTGACTTTCAAAGTCGTCGACTCACCATGGATGAAGCCCAGCGGCTTGGTTGGCCGGTCCAGGGCAAACCTCCAATGGGGGGTACATTTCATAACACTAACAGTTTGCGAACTTGAACATGGCCCAGCTCGAAATAGTGGATTTACCATGATTTACCCATGAAAATAGCATTTTGTGATTTTCCAGTTCGCTATGTAAACGTTTACCAGAGGGTAAATTCAGGATGGTTTTCATGATGCGGCTTTAGCCCACAGTATTCCCATCTCTGTGGAAAAATCTCCATGATAGCCCCTTTTTGGTTTTTCTATATCTTTCTGGTGACAAATCCGTTTGGGCAAATATATTCAATGAATCCAAATTGTTTGTTCCCGAAGCCCCCATACCCTCCCTTAATTGAACATGACGATTCATGATGATTGAAAATCACCATTTGTGGATGATTTTCCCATTAAACCTCCATTTAGTTCGGGGTATGTTCGGGGATTTCCCATTGCCATGTTTGACTATCAGATATTACCAGAGGGATTGAAAAATGGATGTATCACTTAGCAATGGGCCATGATGGGCGCTTTGCTCCTCGTCTAGAGTGGATCGTAGTGGGACAAAGTCATCCTGCCGTTGTTAGCAGCCAGATGCAGTGAAGAAGTGTGTAATTAGATATAGTGACCCCCTGTGGAACATATAAAAATAGCGTTTTTTTGCACAGTACATGCTTGTCATCACCAACCAGATTGGTAAACAATGTCCTATAATGCCCGTGTTCCTAGCTTATGTGCAATATCTGCTCCAGTCCATTGGCAAATTCTCATGAGTTTACCAGTTTACCAAGCTACTAATTGATGCTTTCAACCCCTTACAGCAACATTAGGGACCATCATCCCAAATATGCATAGATATGCTAGAAACAAACTTGATACCCCCAGATTAATTGATGGACATGGTGATATTCCATGGGTTCCATGGGCATCTTCCAGAAGATAGCCACTCGGAGGGGAAAAAAACAACAACATGCGAAGCTGCGAAGCCCAGCCATGCCTCTGATCCTCAGTGCGGGACAATGGACTCATCCCTGTGGACTGGCCTTCCATGATAGAATCTGTTGTTGTGTCAATGGCCATTTCAGGAACCGATTTATTGGAGGTACCTACCATATATAAATATATATAAGGCCCTTTTTGAGGCCTTAATTTCAGGGAATATGCCAGCAAAATATGGCCAAAAATATGGTACTAACATAATTACCTCCATTTTAGGATCCTGAAATTTCGCATGGACCGTGTATGTAAAATACCGTTTTGGCATCCAGGTTCTGTCTGGCTTTGTCCAAAAACCTCGTGGTTTCTTTTTTTGGATTCCTGAGGTCCCACACGGCCAGCACGTAGCAAGCTGCCTGGCCCTGGGATCGCAACGCGAAGCTGGAGATGAAAATAACCATATACCCTCTGGTAATTTGTTACAGTTTGCGAACTTGAAAATGGCCGATTTATAGATATTTATAGTGAGTTTTTCCATTAATAGCATGGTGATTGTCCATAGTTTTTTGTATGTTTACTAGAGGGTATGATATATGAATGAGATATGAATGGAATCATGGAATATCGATTGGATATGAATTGAAGATGGATGGAACATAGGTTTATACTCTATGGATCTCTATGGTAATTTAATAGTTTGCTATGGAAGCCGTGGCCCATTTAGATCCATTTAGTACGTTTCCATGGTGCACTATTAAATGACGAGAGAGTAATTATATGTCACTATGTATTCATGGTAAGTGTTCATGTCATATCCATATGAATGTGAAGCTGAAAATAATCGGGCATTAGTCCAGTGACTGAGGCTGAAATTATGGTTACTATGGATGTTAGGACAACTGATACTGACAATCATGCTGCATGCTATTATCTAATCATGCATAATTACAGTAGAGTAATTGATATTGACGAATGATTGTCATGTTACGACAACTGATGATCATGATTCATATTAACATTGAGTAACGGGAGACTTTGACTGGACATTGCATCACAGTAAATCAATTTGCCAAAAGGATCCAAAAGGTAGGTCTGCAATATTTTCACCCATATACAACATAGATGTTCATATACACTGAGATCATCGATGATGTTTGAACACTATTGATGATAACAGTAACATGATCGTGACCAATGGATATTGTGATGTTATAATAACTAAGCTGGTTCATCATCCTTCTGATATCAACCACTCATCAATCGACCATAAGCCAATATTCAGCATCACCTTCGAGAGCTCTCGTTGGTTGAAAACGGTTTCCCTACTATGGGTCATCATAATCCCCAATAGATTAGCTAGTACAAGTCCCATGTCACAGCCAACCTAATCATTAATCAGCGAAGTGGGATTGAATCTACTAGTATATCTAGTATATCTAGTATATCTAGTATATCTAGTATGTGGTTGAGATTGGTTGGGAAACTCTTGGTAGCTCCGAACCGCTCACCATTTAAAAAAAGGGAATATGAAGCTCCCCTCAAAACGCTCCGAACGCTCCCTCCGAACCGCTCCCTCCATTCACCACTGGATTGCCTATCTATTGGGGATAAACCATGATAAACCTATCCGCTCATTTCGTTTTAGGACCCCCAGATGTGTCGGGGTTGAAAAACGGTTGTCAGGTCGTCAGGTCGGAACTCACCAATATCAATTTTTTAAACGTACCATGTGGGGATGGGCTCAATCCTACCAAATGATCGTCATTCTGGGGATGATTTACTTTTGGGTGCACCACATCGATGAATAATAAGACTTCACTGATAAAAATTTTGATGAGTTTGGGATATTGTCTAAGCATTTCAGTTCATCCCCTTTGTGAATTCTCCAATTTGGATGTTTAACTACAAGAAATTCCACGTTTCGCCGGTCATCGGAAGCACGCCTGACACTTTGGCTTCCAAGAGGGAGACCTGGCAAGCACACGGTGGAGCAAAACCCGCGGGATCTTAACCCCCAACAGCTGGGATATAACCCCTATTAACTATGGCTGTACATCCACCTATAACTGGAACTGCACCTCCAAGTACCTAAGGTAATGATGGTTTAATCAAACTTAGTCAAACCTGTTCCATTTTTTTAGCTGCTGCATGGGGCTACATGGGTATAATATGTTTGTAACCATCAATAGCCATCATCTATCATCATCAATTACATTTTGAATGAACTGATGAACCCTGAGACAGGCATCAAAACAATAACCGTTGAAGTCCCAGTTAAGTCCGCTGTGAATGCTGCTAATGCTGCCAGCTCTGCCCAAGCTTCTTTGGAAGATCCAACTGTGTGCTGATTGCATCATAATCGTCAGAATAGAAGTATGCGGAACGACAGATCATCCTTACACCCAGAAAACCCATGAAAAATCGAAAAGCTGGTTTGAACCCTGAATTGTTGATTCTCACTACAAACTGGTGAGGAAAATGAGTCGCTAAGGACTTTTTCGGGACCACGACTCGGGAATTGGCTTGGCTGGGACAGTTTCCCAAGTGTGACGCGCTCGAAACCCTAAGCCCCAATGTTATTTTCTGACATGAACCCCCCAATATTTGCGCAGTTAAATCGACGTTTTTTCTGCCTAGATCTATCTAATTATATATTTAGTATATATATATATATATATGATATGTATGTGTTTATATATATATATATATGTTTAATTATATATGTTTGCATAATCTTGCCAGTAAATTCCACATGTTTGGTCAGCGAAGCTTAGACTTAATTTTTTTCTTCTTGGCATGGAATCATGCTAAAGCTGCTAAAGGCTTTGGATGGGGGAAAGATCAACTTTTCCCAATTCTTAAAGGTCCCAGGCGCCAATAGCAGCAGCAGGCCCAGACTCTTAGCCATCACCGTCGAACGTCCCCGGTTTGGCGGCGGGGTTTGGATGGGACGTGACGCAGAGCTAATGCTGGAGCCGTAACGGTGGAGTAGCTACAGATTGGCCACCAGCCTTTTTTGATTGGGTTTGTTGAACCAAGATCTAGAATTTTGATGGATTTTGTAGACACAATGAGACGAGATCAGTTTTCGATGATACTCATGACTTGACGCCATCGCCAGAGAAACAGTCGCGAACTCCAAGCTTGTCTATGTATCTTGACCATCCGAGAAGTTTCAACGGTTTCGCCCCCCCCTTTCCCACATTCTCCGTCCGGTCAGCCGATTTTTTCCCAGCCAAGCAGTCATCAAGGCAGTGCTGGGCTAGAGGCTCCCCTGGCAATCGCCCAATAAGCCAGGTTTCTGAGGGTATTTCATCGATTTCTGATGATAGGATGGGAGTACTCTAAACCTATTATACGGATGGACGGATGGTTCAGACCTCTGATTTCGAGTGAAACTGAGAATTCTTTACAATTGCCCACATTGCCAACGACTTCCTTTTGGATCCTTTTGGGACAAATGGAGAAGATGGTTTTGTATGCCATTCCTCATCCCTTAAACCCCCTCTATGAATCAACCAACCACTTGAGACATATCTACAGGAAGATACCATGGATGCAAGAATATTTGATATTGGGATAGGACGTGTAGATACAGTATGTCGAACGCCAATGTCGCTTTAACAAAGTTTTTCTCACATGGCAATGGCATGTGAGACTCCTGGCACATGCCACTTGCAAAACAGTGGAGTAAGTCTGCAAGGTGAGGACCCCCCAGTTACAAGCTGGTTGACAAAAACCCATGATAGTCGACGATCGCATTCTATCCCTCATAAATTCTGTAGTTAATCAAGTTATATGTCAATTTAGCTATCTAGGATTCGAACAGGAGTCTCACCTTGTGTTTACATGAGCCCAGATTAAAATCCCCTTGAAACAATTTTCAAATCATCATTAACCATCATTAATCCACTATTAACCATGACATTAACCATCATTAACCATCATTAACCATCATTAACCATGGTTTTCAAATGGTCAAATTAGGAGCCATGATCTTCCCAGTGCCCTGGCCGCACCTAGGACTTCGACTGCGACTCCGGCCTAGGAGTCCCATAAGGTGAGGCCTGCTGGTTGGCCTTGGGGGGATAGAACTACCAACAGTTCGCGGAAAGATCCACCATGCTATTAAGAACGGTAAACCGAATCTATTTCGATTAGGCCATCTATATATACCATGGCGAACTGTGAATGTCATAACCAGGTTGGGTAGAGTTTTTCATGATTTTTTATGGCCTTCAACCAACAAAAATACCTGGTGGCCTCACCTTCCAGGCGCCATTTCCCCTTGTGGAACCCAGGTGCTGCGTCTTCCCTCAACGACTTGGATCTCCTGCACTGGGAATTGGAACGGAAAGATATGTGTCACGGCAAAAAACGGCAGTTTCATGAAGTTTCAAGATATGTGTCACGGCAAAAATGGGATGTTCATGGGATAGAGTGGATCTTCATGGAGCGTAAGGATCAACAATTTGATTGACCAACCACTTCCAGTGGGTATTGACAAACCAAATTGACCAAGATCAACGAAGATACATCAGTAATTCCCCAAAGATGACAATGCAAACGACATAGTTTGGTAAATGGGAACAGTTAGTAACCCCTGCGATTTTCACACATAGTCTATGTGACTTTGCAACAGGATCTTTGCTCCTTCTCAAGTTCAGGGTTGCGCCCAACACCCCAGATACAACTGGATGACAATTACTAACCAATCTAACTGCAAGTGATTTGGGAAAAAGAATGTCCAAAACTCATCCTCAGTGTCATCTAAGTGTCACTACAAATCACTACAGATCACTACAGATCACTATAGATCACTGATAAATAGAAAGACAAAAAGATATGTATTTCATGTCAACCCTGGATTAATAAACCCCAAACGGCTGCTTTTTTTGGGGGGGTACCATTGAAGTATTGGATGATGACTATTGGAGGAGTATCCCCCTAATCATCCAGCCGATTCGACCAGCTGGGCTCCCAAGCATCCACGAAACCCGTCATGAGCCGCCGGGAGGCCTCGGGAGAAGATCCATCCAGGCTTGCATATACATATTGATATATAGTGATGTAATGATATATATATATATGTATATATTATTTATATTATATATATCTATCATTACATCACTATATATCAATATGTATATATACATTGTATTGTGTATCAATATGTATTATATCACTATATATCAATATGTATATATCATTACATCACTATATATCACTATGGGTGTATATATATATATACAATGTATTGTATTGTGGCATATCCATGCATATCCATGTGTGCCTTTGATACTTACCATGTGCACATCCGTAAAAACACTTGTCTGGAACGTCAGCGCAGCCTTTCTCCCACAGATTCGGACGGCTCTCGGCTCCATTTCAGCCGTGAGCCTTCTTCGCTGACGCCACGGTACTGTACAAAACCTTGATTTCTCCTGGAACGCAAAAAGAATGGGTCAGACATGTTTCATGTCCACAATCAGCACTTTCAGAAATCTCTAGAAAAGAAAGAACTTGTGACAAACGCACGACAACTACTACATGACTGTTCTGCTGATTCTGCTAGATTTCATCCTCCCTCTCTCTACATGTCTCTTACAGACAGATATAGTCACGCATATATATATATAGTATACATATTTATATGTGCATATATGTACATAGCAAACAGCGGTGCTGTCCGTTGTACCCAGCGCTCCATGTGTTCTACCACTTAATGAAGTAACAGTGTCGGGGATGCCAAATAAATGAGGACATGGTTGAAGGCTTCAAGATTAAGCCGCCGTGTCAATACACTAAAAGTTGCTGCTGCGGCACTGGATCGTTTTCTTGTGTCCGCACATAATTACAGCCTGCGTGACACCACGGCTGTTGACATGTTCATCTTCCTTCATTGAAGTGTTTTGCGTGTTGAAACACACAAGTGCGGACTGCACAGGCGCATATGCATCATGGGCTGTTGTTAGTCTCCATTGCCTCCTTTTTTGGGGAAAGTATTGAACAACCCGCTAAAACCACGATGAAGAAACATGTATCAAAATTTCAAAAACCGGTGAACAAATAAGAGAACGTGTTCTTTTAAACCGGCCCCAAAAAAATGAGATCACTTTCAGGTTCCAGGCCTTAGTGGTTTATGGGAGGCGGCCCTGCGCCGGGTTTCAGGCCCCGCGGAACCGCGGATGAGTCACAGTTAGTTCGATGCCAAAAAAAAACCTCGGTGCATGGCGGGACCTTAAGGTGAAACCAACGGATGATGCATCGACAGTTTCAGGCCGCGGGAGTGTTCTGCAATTTCGCACCCAGTTGATGTATGTCCATGCCCAACGAGTTATGTAGTTACCCGGAAAAAATCAGAATCGCCCTTTTTGCGGGCTTCATCCCAATGCTTTGTGGTTACATCGGCTTTTGATACAGACTGGGCGAAATGGAAAAGTCCCAAATCTTAAATAAATCCATTTTCGGTGGTTTTCCTTTATTAACAAAGACCTATGACCTATGATGAGGTTGTATACATACATAGGTCGTTGATGATTCAGCCAACCTTTCGTCGTTCATGTGGCAGCCAGTGGGACCATGCGATGCTCATCCATCATTCCCTGGAAATGACACGTCACTCAGCTGCATAGACGTTGATTTCGCCTCGAGAATGGCACGGTTTTTGTCTCCACGGGAAGATGGTATGACATTTCGGGTTCCCAATGGTTCCAATGATGGGCAAATTTTGGCAACCGATCCGCACCTGGAGGTAACACGTCCGACCAGCTCACTTCCCGGGCCTTCGGCTTGCGGCAAGTGCCACTTATAATGGCCAGTGTGGTTGCTTTTCAGGTATGCAAAATAACACTACAAAGAATGATAATTACAATACTTATAACAACACTAATTAATCTAGTTCTCATCTACCTAGTCGGCTATGTAAATCTATCTAAATCTGTCCAAATCAATTCAATCTAAATCAATCTATCAATCAATCTATCTATCCATCTATCTATCTATCTATCTATCTATCTGTCTGTCTGTCTGTCTGTCCGGCTGTCTGTCTGTCTGTCTGTCTGTCTATCTATCTATCTTTTGATCTATCTAGCTACCTGCTCACCTCCTAATTACTCTATGCGTATCAAACATGTCAAAACATCCATCTAAATGGTAATTCTATATCTATACAAGTCTATGTGTAAATATGAAGTCAGTACATATAATCTAGACATCGGTGGTGGTCAAAGACTGTCAGGTCCGGATTGCTGATTCAGTCCCATTTTTGAGACGAAACAATGTCTTCAATTTGCTGATTTGGCTGAAACATCCAATGCTTGTCAGCAAATCCCTGTTTCGGCTACATCAAAATGTTGCCGAAACAATCCCTATCAAAATGATGCTTAAATCCCCATGGCAACCTTGAATCCCTTTGAGGTAAGTACAATCAATCATAGTTCATCAAAGGTCAAAAAAATCGTCAGTCATCAGAAAAAAAAAACATAGTTCATCATACTATAATCATTAAATTGTATATATATATGTGCAAATATATGTATATATGTATATATAAAGGTTACCATCACTAAAGATATGTCTTGTTGCATCCCAACAGCTGCCCAGCCTGGACCTGTGCCATAACATCTCTCATGGATGGCCAGATCTGCCTTCCGCACAAAATTGGATGAAACCTTTGATGTTCATATCATGCGATATGACTTGTATCAATAATGTCCTAAAATGGTAAAAATAGAGGGGCCGGGAGCTGGTATACCATCTATCATCATAGAAACGTGTTGTTAAAGGGGTAAACCTTCAAACCATTTCAAACCCCTTTATTAATCGACCAATAGGAAAAGGACATCTACTCTCTGGTAACATAGACCCCGGCAGATAGGGTTTGGAAGACTAGTTTCCACTATAAATTGGTCATTTTCAGGGTCTATGTTAATTTACCAGAGGGTATGACTTGTATTATATGATTATTGCATATGATTGATGAATCATTGACATTGAATTGGGTCTCAACCAAAATTGGTATCCCAAGAAATGCATCACGATTGACAATGGGATTGATGATTGACTCGGCATCCATCTTTCACGAAGTTGTCTTTGTGGCAAAGGAATTTATATAAAAGGACGGAGCTGTTCGCACCTCCCTTAAATTTAATTTACCCAAAGAAACCGTGACTTACCTGGTAATGAAGCATGAGATTAGGTCTAACAGCAACATGCATGAGATTGGGTCTAACAGCAACATGCCAATGATGTTGCAATAGTAACATGGTGTATTACCTAGTATCTAATAGATATCATCCATAGTAACATGCCAATCATCTTGATAGGCCTTTACTATTACCATCTGGTTATTTAACAGTTCGCCATGGAACGATCCACCATTTTTAAGAACGGTAAACCATCTATTTCGATTAGGGCCATCATTTTCCATGGCTATGTAACAAATAACTAGAGGATATATCCCATTAAATCCCATTAAACCACCATTTTCCTATGGTTTTCCTATGGTAAATCGCGGTGATTTGATAAACCACGACATCGATCGGATCGGATCCGCACCCTTGGCCATGGCAAATGCGACACACGCCGGTACCTGCCGCCAGCTCAACGGGACGAGGCTCGCATGGTTTCCAGTCCAGTTTGGTGCTGGTTGGTGGTTGGTATCGCCTACCATTGGTTGGGAATATACTGTTAATATTAATGGTTAACATTAAATATTAATGGTTATTATTAATGGGGTTAATATTAATGGTTAATATTAATGGTTAATATTGATGGTTATTATATGGTTAATGATGGTTAATAACCTGGTTGGTGGTAAAACAAACCCCTTTGAAAAATGATGGAGTGAACGTCAGTTGGGATGATGAAATTCCCAACTGAATGGACAGTCATAAAATTCCATGGTTCCAAACCACCAACCAGGCTGATGTGGTCACTATATGTCATCGAAAGGACATATTGAGATCATCACAAGTAGGGATTGAAACTTGCCGCAAGAACTGGAACAGTATTAGAACGTACTGCAAACCACAACATAGCATTAACAAGTGCAAAAAAATCAATGAACCAACGAGTAAACCAGCCAAAACAAGCATAAAACAGCTCCCAGTTACGTGACTGTTGGGTCCTTTTTTCCTGCTCGCAGTTACGGCGTTTCGACTCAACGGCGAGCAGCGAATCCGTATCTGGTGAAACTGTGGTGACCGGTGAAACAAGTCGCAACCCGCAGCCATGGAGCAGGGAAACTGGCATGAAACTGGCTAGTGACCATATATTATATTCATGTTTAGCTGCTACCTCTGCACATCCAGATGTGTATACAATTTACGCCATTGGTGAGCGGATTAATGTTGTATCCTGATTAGTAGCTAGGTTCGCTATTGTGCCAAAGATGTTCCAAATTATTCTGAACCCATGCATTGTTAGGAAGGCTCACTATTGTGGCAAGAAATCTTGGGAGACCATTTTTGTCCCAAAAAAAAATGTGTGAAAAAATATGAACATGTTTTTTTTTCAGAAAAAATATTGCTAGTCTCCCTGTCCCAAACGAATCAGACGGCTTATTAAACTCTTCTTAAAGAACAGTTTTTCCACACATTTCCAAGGCACTGGGCCATGAGAGGGCCCAGTTCACTTTAGTAGGTTTGTTCTCAGGTTTCACAATTGCAGCAAACTTTTCCAGAGCTGATCCTGGAGCCAAGAGAAGAAAGAAAGGCCTTTTACAAAAGCAATTGAGAAGTTCAAAGCCCAAGCCTTTCCCAAAAGAATCAGACCGCTTATTAAAACATTATTTAAAAACAGTTTTTCCACAAATTTCCAAGGCGCTGGGCCATGAGAGGGTCCAGTTCACTTTAGTAGGTTTGTTCTCAAGGCTCACAATTACAGCAAACTTTTCCAGAGCTGATCCTGACTTTATCTTCCTCTGCCTCTTCCCCTTCCCCTTCCTCTTCCTCTCTCTCTCTCTCTCTCTCTGTGTTCCTCTTCCTCTTCCTGTTTCTCTTCCTCTTCCTCTTCATCTTCCTCTTCCTCTTCCTCTTCCTCTTCCTCTTCCTCTTCCTCTCTCTCTCTCTCTCTATCTCTCTCTCTATCTCTCTCTCTCTCTCTCTTTGAAGAAAAAAAATATTTCCCTTTCTCTGTTCCTTTCTCTTTCTCTTCTTACACTTTGAATTAAAAAAACTTAAGGTGGAAAAGGTAACGCAGTCAACATGCTGAATCCCACTCACTACAAGGTACTACAAGTGCTACAAGTACTACAGGTACTACAAGTTTACAAGTACTACAAATACCACAAGTTCATTGGCACAAAAAAAAAAATAGATTTCAATTGTCGCCAATTGAAATCCTTATATACTTAGATGCGGGATCGTCTTAAATGCGGGATCGTATGTTTTCTGGGGAGGAGTTTTTTGGCACCCAACTTTACAAAGGGTATAGCTATTGTTGAGGGGGGGGCCTGACACTAATCAGGACGAAATATGACCACCATGCCAGCTAGCATCAACCCATCTATCTGCGCCGATCCTTTTTGTGGCTTTCCGGATGTTCTGTTGTTTGACCGAAGGGGACCATGCTGGATATGTTCTAAATCCATGAAACATACTCCGATTTTCTCGGCTTTTTTTTGGTTGTTTTTGGGGTGTAAAAACCCCACAAGAACAGACCCCATCTTGAGATCTCCCATTTTCCACAAGAACAGATCCGGGATATCTGGCGTCTCCATGGCGGCATGGATTTCAAGATTTTTCCATCGCATCCGGCGGCACCAACGTGATGGAAGTGAGCCTTTTTCCATCTTTTTCCGTCCCAACATTGGTTGAAGATGTAGTTGGTTGACAGGTTTCCCTGCTAGGGGTTACAATAGTCCCCATTTACATAACCAACTAGTATAATCCTTCATAATAACCAATCAATCCAATCAACCATGGCAATTTTCATGGCTCAAGTGAAACTTTCCAGAACGTGCAAAACCATTCGAAACCAATTGTTTTTTGGTGGAATCTTGGCTGCAAGTAATTCCATTCTAATATAAATTCCTGAAGAAAAACGAAAAACATGTGTCCTATCTCTCAACCACAAATGCTACAATCATGGGAGGTATGGACCCCTCAAGTATCAAGAACACAAGAATACGCAGCTTGGTGCCGAACACTCACCCAAAAAGAGAAACACAGGGCCAAAACATCAGGACCAAAAAATCGCCTCTCATATTCCATCACTTTCCCAAAAAAATCATCGCCGCTGGGCGTCGCTAAGGATCTAAGGGCTCTTGCGTTTGAAGGTGCGGCCCCAGGAGGTGTTTTGACCCTCCTGGCGGGGCAAACTGTCCGGGCACTTGACTTTGGGCAGCCGGGAAGTCATGGATAAACAATGAGAAGTACCCCCAAAAGTTGGGATAGCCAGCCAGCCAATCTTTAATGGAAAACTCCTGCATAAATGGGCCATGTTATGCCATTTTGAGATCTTCCAGCATGCCAGGTGTGATTTCCGGTTTCATCCCATCCCAAAAATGGATCCCCCAACTGCCGCCTCCAGGCCCGTGAGCTTAAAGATCAGAATCCCCTGGTCATCGATGCAACGCTCCTCTCTGAAGCGGCCCTGCGGACCGCAGCGCTCGATGACCAGCGTGTTCTTCTCCCAGAAAGCCATCTGGAGAGATCCGGAGATCTCCGGCGCGATCCAGGACAGGGACTTCGATGAAGTTTGGGGCAACACAATGCAAAACCAACCAGCTGGTTGCTCTAAATCTTGCTTCAGCATTTCTTTTTGGGGGCTGGACCAACACGAAGAATACAGCTCAAGCACTGTAAAAGAATTTGAGGGGCTCGGTTCCAATCCCAACTACATCTTGGGAATATGTCAAATCCCTATATATTGCTTTGAGAATTTCAAGGGCCCTCATTTAAAGCGACGACATTCGTAAATGATTAACAGCCGTGGGCTACAGTACTACGCTGCAGAATGGCGCCACTTGCCTGCTGAGGCCAAGCCCATCCAGCGGGTAAATCACAAGAATAGGCTAGCAAACCCAACAAGCACAAGAGCAACAAGCACCGCGAGGGGGAATCGACGAAAAAGAAACTAGACAGGAGTTGCTGACAGGAAATCCCTGCGCAGCCGCTATCCAGAAATGAACTGTGAGAAGCTCCTGTCTGGTTCCTTTTCCCTACGGAAAGCCAAAAACAGCCTGGATGGCTCATCTAGGCTGTCTTTTTGCGTTTGGTAGGGGAAGAAACCAAACAGGAGCTGCTGACAACTGTTCCCTGCGTAGCCGGGGCCGCTATCAGGGATCACCTGTCAGCAGCAAAACTAGTTTTGCTCAAATGCCGCGTAGTGTCATAAACCAAATCAGCAATCCCCAATATCACCAGCAAATGAACCATCCAAAAATAGAGGGTTATGATTGGGTCTCTCACCGTAAGCCCATGGCCATGGCACACATTCCAAGGTTTGTTTGTGGCCATCCACGGTGTTGTACGGGGCTCCATTGGCCACGAATTCCTCTTTGATGGGCCCCATGACGGTATGATTGCAGAAGTAGAACTTGTCCTGGCCAGGACAGCTGATATCAGGTCGAGGCTCCGTTGCAGAAGGGTGTTCTTACCGTGTCAGGTCATCCAATTCTCAGAGAAAAAGTGAAGTCATGACAGACAAGACAAATTCCCATATCCCAGTCTAGGTCTAAGAAAATGTGGCCGTGAAAGTCATGGGTTGCATGTGGCTTCCCATGCTTCGCAGGTGATTTGACCTCCCCCGAGGCATCGCAAGGCCCTGTTTTTTGGCCCGTCCTCGTCTTGCTGAAATTCCCAGCTGGGCCACGGCGCTTTGGACGCGGCCAGACGCTTCACATAGCTGATGCCCATCTCCTTTAAAAATTCCTCGCTGTAAGTGCACCTACCCTTCCGTCAAACATAGCTGGGAACTCCCCCGCTAAAAATGGCGGTCTTCATGGGAAAACCATTGAACTAAATGAGGAGCTTATGAGGACCTTTCCAGTGCCATATGGCTGGCATCTGGCTTTGTCCAAAAAATGCTGGGCGCTCCAAAAACTGACCACTTTTAGGGAAAATGATGAAAAGTGATGTGTTGATATCTTTTGAACCAACATATCTCAGGGGCCTATCCTAATGGCAAAGTGGTGATGTACCCTACTTTCAGGCAGATTCATATGCTCAGGCTCTCAGGAAATAATAGGGATCTTGACTAAGAATACCCAAGGACCATCAGGCAAGATCAACCAAGAATTCACGGAGAAGATTTTGAGCCCTTGAACAACGTTGTTTCTATAAGGGTGTCAAACAGTCCTTCCTGACATTTCCTGACGGCCCAAAAATCACCTATTCGACTCGACCTATTCATTTACCTACAATTTACCAAGGCAATTTCTAGTGATGATGGTGGATGGCTTTAAAATTGACCTGGGCAGGCACATTGGCATACCAAAAATCGACAGTCAGATGATCAGGTGATGCAACTGCAGCATCCAGTTGCGGTCCAAGCATATAAATCGGGTTTTTTTTTGTGGTTGCTTAAAACCCATAGAGCCATAGAGCTTGAAAATCGCTGGAATGGTTCCCGTGCTGTTCTTCCACAAAAACTGCATCACCCAATGCCATTCCATTCTGGGCACCCCAGGGATCCCCGGAAATTCCCCCCGCCACCGAGCCGCATCCAAGCCCCAGGTTGAAACGCAGATCCACTGCCCATTGAAGTCTGGGACCACAGGTTTTTGGCCTTTGTGGAAGAAGCCCGAGATCCGCGAAGCCTTGGGTTTTTTCGCTGTTTTTTTCCAGACATCTGGATGGTAACCCTCTGGCAATCTAAGTCATGGCCCGGTGCTTTCGATTTACCCATGGAAAAACGGAGGGGTTGAACACCAGTTCAGAACATCCCTCCATGTATCAATATGTCAACATACCATCAGTAGATCAATATCTATCAATAATGATCAGTGTCTTCAATATTTCAATTGACATCAAATAACAATGCACATTCTCAATCAACATCAAATAACAATGCACATTCATCATATATCATATACATTATCTGGTTGGTGGTGTACCTACCCCTCTGAAATTTATGAGTTCGTCAGTTGGGATCATTATTCCCAAGATATGGACAAAAATACAATTCATGTTCCAAACCACCAACCAGTTATACATCATATACATCATATACCCTCTGGTAAACTAACATAACTATGGAAAATCACCATTTGTAATAGGTAAACTCACTATAAATGGCCATTTTCTATAGTTATGTGGCTGTTTACCAGAGGGTACATCATCAAAAATCCTCCCTTAAGTTCCCCAGGCACCAACGCCGACGTCCAGGCACCAGGGATTTCTTGGATCGCTTGCTCGCCCTGCTGTTCAACGACGACGTGGTCCCCGCCTTCAACGAGAGACGCTGCCGGGTGTCTGGGGCTTCGTCCACGTCCATGCCCTGAAGACTCACCGAGGACACCACTTTGCTGCCAAACCTGCAACGCTCATCATGGGAGAAATCATCCAAGGGGCTTACACACACAGACAGACAGACAGACAGACAGACAGACAGATAGATAGATACATACATATATATATATGTGATAAATATATACATATATATATATTATGTGTGTGTGCATGGGTCTGTGTGATAGCGTATGAATGTATAATATAATTAATGATATATAATTATAATAAATTATAATAAATTATATATATATGTATATTGACAGTATATATACATATATTTAAGTCTCCTATGCAAATGTGGACCTATAATATATCATGTGGTTCTGGTTATATATATACATCTATATGCCAAATCATATCAATAGTGGCCATCAGTACTTGCGCAGAAGTGTCGATGATATTCAGTTGCTATCAGAAAGGAGAGCCTGCCGGAAGCATTGCAGATCAATATCACTGTTTGATTGGTTGAATGACTGAAGGAATGACTGAATGATGAAATTACAATATGAAATTATGAATTGGATTGAATTGGTTGCATTTGCAAGTTAACATTCCTTATTGAAGGAACTGATGAAATGGCACTAAAAGAATGACTCTTTTTTTTTCCCCTCGATTCCTGGATTGGTTTTCATCCCATTGGAGATCATCCTATCGGATACATTCGGATGTCACGACCCGACCGCGACGGACTACGCGTTGCTTATTATTCGGCCAACAGCTGTTGCTAAAGCAAGTTGTGGTCACCAAATTTACAGATTCAAAAAGTGGAAGCAAAATTTTTGGGGCTAAAACCCCCATACTTCAGGTTCTTCGTTAATTAAACCAGCAAAAAAGAAAAGCAACGACATAATGTTGCACTGCTTAAACCCCAAGTTCTCGTTGCTCAAACCCAATTTTCCTGGCTCAACCCCACCCCAAGCCACCAAATCCAATCTTTTTCTTGTTGAAACACATGGTGAAGCGGACTCTTTTTGAACCCAATTTTAGGCCCCCATCACCATCCCTTCAGAGCTTGTTGTTTCAAGGCCCAGCGGCTTCTCCCTCTGTTGGTTTCCAAAGGCCGTGGGCGACGGCGTGTCGTTGCTGCCCTCTGCGCGGTCAGCGCGGTCAGCGCGGTCATTTAAGGGGCCCAGTTGGAGGGGTTCGCGGACCACGCCCGTGCTGCTCAGCTGGATATTGTCCTGGAGTGGAACTGGGGAAACTGGGGAACATGACATGCTTACATGGTTTGAGGATCAAAAATTGGAAACAACTGGATTTAAGCACCTGAACATGCGGATCTAATCATCAACAATTTGGATGCCATCACCTGAAAAATGAGGATTTAAGCTAGACTAGAAAACTGGAGTTTAACAGGGAGAAACGGGGATTTAGTCAGCAAACATTGGGATTTAGGAAACACAATTGTGGAATTAACCTGGCAATAATTCGGGATGTAACAAGCAGATGTGTTGATTATCAAAATACGAATTCACCAACACTAACGGGTAATTGAAGCGATTTAAACTACAAGAAATGGTCAACCAACAAAATGCGGCCCCCACAAAGTAAGGAATATGCTGTTTAATGATTTAGCTCAAAACTTGGCCTACAGAAACATACAGAAAGATAACAAGCTAAGAATGGGGCAATGATCACCAGCAAAATTGAGGGACATCTATTGCCCAAACGGGTTTAACCACTCAAAAGGGGAGGATGAGCAGCAAATAGTGTAAAGGCATGTCACCGACAGAAATCCAGATATGACCACTGAAATTGTGGGTAACAAAAATCTCAAGGGAACCATAAAAGATAGAACATATCCGCAGGAAATCCGGAAAAAAAAAAAAACTACTTCTGATCCAAACTCACAAACCGTCCCCAAAACCCCACCCACTGTAGTTTATGAAGCTGATCACTACTGTGCCCCGGCCCATCTGCCGAAAAGGGGGTTGCTGAATTTCATAGCCCATTGAGGCTGATCATTGAGGCCCCCATGGTCCCATAATCGGTCCTAGCACTACCGGTAATTTGTTACAGGTTGCTATTGAAAATGTCCATTTACAGGTGATTACCCACTAAAAATGGTGATTTTCAACAGCTATGTTAGTTTACCAGAGGGCAAGTAATAAAATGATAATAGCAATGCCAATCACAGTCATCCCAAGTATCTCAATCATCCCAGTAATCATTGACATAATTACTTGCATCCGAGCAACAACAATAAGATATAACCATGCAATAACCATTATCGCCCTCTGGTAATTTAACATAGCCATGTCCAAATGCCCATTTGGTTCGGCAATTTACCCATAAAACATGGCCATTTTCCATGGCACACTGTTGATTAACCAGAGGGTAGTAATTAGTAGCTAATGGTGTAGTAATGTAGCAAACCCAACGCCATACTGCTATTTGGGGGTGTTGAAAACAAATCCCACCCATTTTTGGTCAGTCCGTGGGGGTAGTTTATAGATGTTTATAGTTGGGTTTGCCACATTACTGTGTTCCGCCCCATTTTTGTTTACCTTTACATAACATATACAAATGATGATACCTTAAAAAGGGCATGACATAATAACATAAACTGTCACATTACCGGGTTACCGTGACATTACCAACATGTGGGGATGGTTTTCCATATTGATATCTATCACTTCCTGTTCTGCCGTCGGTCCTCTTCATCAGTTTCTGTGGGTTTGGTGGGCGCTGGACCCACGGCCGTCAAATCATCCCCCGCATTGCAGCCACAGCAGGAGACGAGGTGATTCCCCATCTACGCCGCGTTAGGCAGCTGCGTTACCCGCACGTTTTTGGGCGGGTGCACGGCAAATGGCTGAGGCGTTTTCTCGGATGTTCACAACTGTTCCTAAACACATATATACATATATAACCTTTTTGAAGTTAAACATCAAAAACTGGGATTTAGATCACCAACTTTCATGATCAAGGGATTGGTTTCATCGAGGTATTTTTTTACGGATCCAACGTTTTAACTGTCAAATATAGGGGTGTCCTGTGAATTGTCCAAGCAAGTTGCAAGAGAAAAACTCGCCCAGTCCCGGCTTTACGGTGGCATAATTTTGTGGGCACACACATTAAAAAAAAAAACTACTCGATATATGTATGTATCAAAAAACTATATACTACGCACAGGTATGTTAACAAATGTAAATGTATAATAATGTATAGAACTGTATACATTGTGTGTGTATGTGTGTGTATGTGTGTGTATGTGTGTGTATGTGTATGTGTGTGTATGTGTGTGTATGTGTGTGTATGTGTGTGTATGTGTGTGTATGTATGTATGTATGTATGTATGTACAAGTATGTATGTATGTATGTATGTATGTATGTACAAGTATGTATGTATGTACAAGTATGTATGTATGTATGTATGTATGTGTGTGTGTGTATGTATGTATGTATGTATGTATGTGTGTGTGTATGTATGTATGTATGTATGTATGTATGTATGTATGTATGTATGTATGTATGTACGTGTGTACGTGTGTATGTATGTATGTATGTATGTATGTATGTAATGTAATGTAATGTAATGTAATGTAATGTAAGGTAAGGTAAGGTAAGGTAAGGTAAGGTAATGTAATGTAATGTATGTATGTATGTGCCTATAATATAATATATATATATATGTACTGTATCATGTGTTTGTTAATGTACAGTTGAAAGTTGAAGTTGATTTGCTTCTCTGTTTTGACTCAGCGAAACCAAAACTCACCCTTGAAGTTCACCCACCATACACGGTGAGGCCCCCATTTGATAGCTAAGTTGACGTATAACTTGGTGATTTCTATGGTTTATGGGGATATGACATGATATGACTATAACACATATATCATATATATATACTTAGGTATATATATATATATGCTAATATATACATATACATATATATATGCACTGTTCATGGGGGTTATAGACCAACAAACATCACTGAGGGGCCTCATCTTAGGACCCTGTATGGTGAAACGGCTGTGGCAAAGCACATGATGGCAACGTGAAGTGACATGTATATAATCCTTTCCCCTAAATGTGAAGCACTCCCAAAAACCATGGTCTTGTGGGGAATTGTCACATATTTGTGACCATGCAATGGTAGTGTCTTTTTTGGGGGGGGGATGGGATTAACCCCATAGAATCATCAATCAATTTCAATCAACCCCATATGGCAGTGTGTCAAAACCTTGTACCCCTTCTGTTCACATCAAAATAGCGGGGATTTATGGATGTTCATTACTGTTCATCCCCCTAAAAATGGTATTTTCATAGGTATTGATCCATAGCCATATATCCCATGGTTGTTGGTGATTGGTTAAATAATTCGATGCTGATCTACTCAGACTCCTACTCCCCCTCCCAAAAACGGTTTCCGGCACCGGGCTGAGCGGATTGCTGACCTCGGTGCGTTTGCATCGATAAATAGCTAACATAAATATATAGAGAGAGAGAGAGCTATAATATATATATATACGTACAAATATACAGATACATAAGTGTATATATATATAGAGAATTAAAGAAATATAGATTCTATAGATATATATATAACCATATAGATATATACAAATATAGACATATAGATTCTATAGGTATATAGATTCTATAGGTATATAGATATACATATGTGCATATAGATATACATATGTGCAAGATATACATATGTATACACAACTATATAGGTATATAGAAATACAGATTCTATATATATGTGTGTGTGTTTAACTATATTCATATATCGAATATAGAAATATAGGTTCTATAGATATAGGCATATACATATAAAACTATAACTATATAATTAGATATACATATATAAAGAAATATGGACATATCTATATATATTGATATATTGATATACATATCTATCTATATATCTTATCTAACCTAACCTTATCTTATCTAATCTTATCTAATCTTATCTATCTATCTCTACCCGCAGGTGTTCTATTCACGCACAACATCATCACAGAAACGGGATGCCATCCAGGAAACAATCAACATAGCTCTATGGGTCTAATTGACAATGGCCCAACACCCGGTTAATTATAGGACTTCTATTGCCCAATCTATTGGGTATTATCAAACTCTACCAGTATGGGAATCCCCACCGACCTTGAGAAGCTGGTTGGTGGTTTCAACCCCTCTGAACAATATGAAAGTCAGTTGGGATTATTCCCAATATATGGAAAAATAAAAAAAATGTTCCAAACCACCAACCAGGACGGGATTTTTGGATTTTCCCCAGCCAAACGCAACGTGGTTTTTGCAACGCATCCGGCTTTCTCCAAACATCGGGGTGTTTGTTTTTTGCGGAGAAAAACATGGAGAAACAATGGAGAAACGTTGTTTTGGTATTATGTTGATATTATGTTGATAAATATTTTACCAAACATAATATCAACATAATATCAACATAATACCAGTATTTTGGCAATCATCAGTTCTCCACAATACTGCTTTCCCGGAAAATTCGCATCAACTACCGTATTTGAAAATAGGAAATTGATGATCAGGTGGCAAACCCCATGCCATAAACCATCCCCAAGTCATCACCACAAATGGTAGGTTTATAGCCAGAGCCAAGGGGCCGAAGATGTCGTTCCCGTCACGGACGCCTGGCTGCATAAAGACAGTGTGCACCGGTGTATGTACGTACGTATGTATGCGCATACATATAAGATAGGTAAACAGAGAGATAGGGATAGATAAAGATAGATAAACAGATAGATTATATAGATAGAGATAGAGAGAGATAGACAGATAGACAGATAGACAGATAGAGAGATCGATTAGATTAGATTAGATTGGATTGGATTAGTTCAGATCAGGTTAGACTAGATAGATAGATATATAGATAGAGGTAGATGATGAGATTACACTACATTGGATTAGATAAGATGAGATTAGATTAGATTAGATTAGATCTGATAGATAGATGTGTAATTATGTATGTAACATTTGTGGGTAGGTGTGCATGCATATATACTGCATGCAAATATACATAATTTAGTACATGTGCAAACATATATATATATATACAGTACTCTATATATATATATATGTGTGTATGTGTGTGTGTGGTTGCTCGTTTGAATACTGTAATTTTGTATGTTGTATGTACTGCACATATGTCTGCACGTGCATATATATATATGTGTGTGTGTGCCATATATATATATATATTCTATATACATCTATATACTGTAGCCACTGCAGCCCTTGGTGTTTCAACCCGTCTCCAAGGTGCTTCACATGTCCAGATCTGCCTCCACAAGCATTGCATCCATAAACGCAGCGGCCCCGAAAGACCTCATCCTTGCGGGTCTGCATCTCAGGGTCAGAGAAGGGGCAAGCGGCTTTTCTTGGCTGCGTTTGAGGGAGCTTGAACGATATGAATATGAATAATATGAATATGAAAAAACTTGAAATATCAACAGGTTCTCATATGATGAAATATGCCAAGCTAAGATGGAAAAGTACTATCAGATTAATACTAATAACTCCTGAAACGTGTTGGTATCGTGTTGGTCTTCCACGACAAGACATTAAACAAACACTAAAGAATAAATCGTTACAAAAAGAAGGAGAGTTGCAAGCTGCTCTCGCACTGGCTTGAAAATGGGCCCCGCAGCCCCGCTGTTTTTTGGAACTTTGCCAACGCCCGCATCCGAGGATCTCATGAAATGCACCCAGCCGAAAAATCCCCAGCCAGGTTGATTTCAGCTCATGCCAAGAATGCTCATGAAAAACATTGATTACCCTTTGGTTATTTAACATAGCCATGGTATAGATGGCCCATAGGAATAGATGGTTTGCCTATTAAAAATGGTGGATCTTTCCATGGCAAACTGTTAAATAACCGGATGGTAATAGTAAAGGCCTATCAAGATGATTGGCATGTTACTATGGATGATATCTATTAGATACTAGGTAATACACAAATGCCGAAAAATCGACCCATTGCCCCCTCAACATCTCGGTCGTCGCCAAGTCGCACTCGGGGTGAGATACGTGACGGTAAGTAGGCCTTCGCCCCGACACCTCGCGAGGCTTCGCCCCGACCATCTGTGGCTCAAAATTTGGGAGGTGGGAACCCACCTCCTATGATCATTTACGGGCCAAAATGATTTTAAAATATTTTAAATAAGTCAAGCCAAAATGGAAAATGATAACATGATAACATGGAATCAAATGATATAAAATGGAAATTCTGAACTATAGCAGATGGAATCCGGGTACAGATGTTGAGACAACCCCTACTATATCTATATATATATATGTGTGTATATATATATATGTCTGTGTGTGTGATTATGTGTGTGATTATGTGTGTGTGTGGATGGATGGACGGATGGATGGATGGATGGCTGGCTGGGTGGGTGGGTGGGTGGACGGACGGATGGACGGATGGATGGATGGATGTGGGAGGGTAGGTAGGTGGGTAGGTATGGTATGTATGGTATGTATGGTATGTATGGTATGTCTGGTATGTATGGTATGTATGGTATGTATGGTATGTATGGTATGTATGGCATGTATGGATGTGTATGGTATGTCTTGTCTTGTCTTGTCTTGTCTTATCTTGTCCCGTATTGTATCGTATCGTATCGTATCGTATCGTTATGTATGTATGTATGTATGTATGCATGCATGCATGCATGTATGTATGTATGGTTGTATGTATGTATGTATGTATGTATGTATGTATGTGTATGCGTCTAGATCTGTCCGTATATTAATTCGGTACACTGTAAATATAATATCTATATATATATATATGCGTGTGTACATCTATTTCGATATCCATATCTGTGCATATATCTATAACCATCAATAATTATGGATTATGTTTACATATACATCTATATATGTAGATAGCGTTCCCAAAAAAGATAGAAACGTGCTTCCAGGATTATAAAGAGGATCCTTCCAAAATTTTCTTCTAATTTCCAGCTTTCCATTTTTTTCTATCTATTAGGGGGGTGCAATTTACATATGCAAATAAGTGTATATATATATACACAGTATGTACATGTGTATAGAGATGATTCAGGCTGCAACTTTCTCTGGCTCACTTCCATATACATGCATACATACATATACATATACATGTATATACATATATATAATATACACATATTTATATAATTAATGTGGTAAAATCATGTAAACTCAATAATGAACCATCCCCAAGTCATCACCATTTTTATGGCTGCGAAACATTTCCCTTCCCCAGTGATGATCGTTGGTTATGGCAAGTGCCGGGCCAAGGTTGCGCGTTTCGAACTCGGAAAACCTCTGGGTTTCCCGGGCTTCAAACACTCGCCCGAGCCGTGGCAGGCTCCGCAGTCCGAGGGTTCGAGCCTCAGGCTGAGGCTCCGGGGGAAATCTAGCGGAGCCAGAGAAAAACCATGGGATTTTCATGGGAATATACGGGGAATATAGCATGTTAACATATGTTAACTGGTGGGTGGTATACCCCTCTGAAAAATGATGGAGTGAGTAACAGTTGGGATTATGAACTTCCCAATATATGGAAAAAAATGTTCCAAAACAAAGCAGTTAACTATGGTTTATGGTATCTAGTTAATGGAATCTTAATGGAATGATCATGGGATGTACCCTCCGTTACCCTCCGGTAATGAAACACGGCAGTTGGAATCCCCTAGACTAGAAACGGATTGCTTCTAGCTGGGAAATAATCCATAAATAGGCAACTTTCGATTGCCACGTGTGATTACCGGAGGATAAACATAAAGAAACCATCATAAATACCTAGAAAGCCTAGTGTTTCGTTACTGTGTCATAAAAATCATCGCAACGAAATGCGGTTGCACAATGTCAGATTCTTGCAGGAACATTTCGGCAGGCAAGGAACAACAAATGGAGATAAGGTCAAAGAAGAAAACTGGTCGAACTTTGGCTACAGCATGCTGCTACAGCTAAGAGCTCCAGCTCTTAGCAAAGTTTTCAATCCCAGTTCCCCCCGGGCCCCTTTTTTGGCCCAGTAGCAGTTTCTCAATCAGAAGTTCCTGGCCCGGCAGCTGATCGTTTGAAGATGGAGGATCCGGAAACCCGGAAAATCCCCAATAAGCCCGAGGCTTCTCCGTTGAAAATGATCTGAATGCCCATTTGCTTCAAGGATTTCCCAGCAATCACCATCATTGATTACTTTGATTGTTGCTTAGTTAGATTTTTGCTTAGTTAAGTAAATACAAAATACATATATATATATAACTATATATATATATGATTTGTCAAATCTTATCCAATGATCTCCCCATGATCTCCCCATGATTTTCTTCGGAATTTCCCAATGATTTCGGACCTGCAACTCGAGGGCACGACTGGCCATTCTGGACCACGCGCTGGCCTTAGTCGTAGCGCTTAAGGAAGCGCGATGGCCGTTGTGGCTTAGCGACAAGCGTGGCTTGTAGAAAAATTGCTAGGGAAAACAATTAGCAAGTTTCTAAAAGGGATGATTTTGAATGGTGTGGTTCCGAAAGCTTCGTTTTGAAAACACTTGCACAGCACTTCCAAAAGGGGACAGTCACCCAACTGCCATGCAGAGAAATCAGTAGCACCACATAGCACCACATCATAGAGGACCATGTGCAGGGACATCCCACATATTTTTGGAGCAACTGTAATTCCAAGCCCGTGTGTAGTTATTTATAGCCGATCAGAGCCCAGCACTGTTTAACAACCACTCTCATTGGTGGCTTCAACCAAGGATCCAATGAAAGTCAATTGAGATCGTCATTTTAGTATCAGGGATAGAACAAAAAAATAGCAAAAAAAAGTTGAAACCACCACTACCCAGCAACTATACCCCCATACCTCTGGGTGATGTGCCAACTCCTGGCGTGTAACCTCCCAAAAGTTTTTGTTGCCTAAACCACCATGTTTCAACTCCAACAACCCCCAATCAACCACCACTTCTCCAATTTGCTAGTCCTAAACCACCACCACTTATAGTTGAGTCACGCTATGTCACGCTTATATCGCAGCAATTTGTGGGACCCCCAACACCAGCCCGCTTGGATGCACGCGCCATTTAGTAACTGGACATTAAATGATAATAAGGCATACCCTCCGGTAATCAAACGTGGCTGGCTGGAAAATCCCCGAACTAAATGGAGGTTTTATGTAGTGAGAAAATCATCTCTAAATAGTGGATTGTTCATTGCCATGTATGATTGCTGGAGGGTATATGACACTGAGTATCTCCCACATGAATAGGTGGCTTCTAACCACGGTGTAAGATGATTTCGAACCACTGACTGTTTACATGTGCATCACAGTTGGCAAGAGGGGAAAAACATGGAATATGCAACCATATTGTGAATCTGTTACATTTGGATTATGCCAGTTCTGCAGGGGTTGGCTATACATTATATCTATTTAATTGGATTTATGCATTCGTTTGTTTCTCTAATTGTAACAAGTTTTTTTTCATGGTGTCAAATGGGACCCCAGGGGTCCAAGAGTCAAAGAATACCACTCTTAACCCAGCCATTTTGGCTGGTTTTTGGTGGGAAGCATTTGGCTCCTTGGCGCCTCTGGCAATTTAAGATGGCTATGGTATACATGCCCCATGTTCTTTGGGAATTGACCTTCTAAAATGGCACGATTTTCCACTTCAAATCTGAAATTACCAGGAAGGGAAACATATGTCACAGGGTCGAACCATGGGATTTTCATGCTTGCTGATAGTGTGGTCATCGACAGGAGATGTTTGAAGCCTTCAAGGACTGATTCAACCATCCCTCAATATGGAAATACATATCAGAATCATATCCTATTTCTGCATGGATTGCATCCCCAGACGTCACAGGTGATTATCACAGGTAATTCTACTATTAATCATTGTAATATGGCAGTGTGTCAAAACCAATAGTACCCCTTTTGTTCACATCAAAATAGCTGGGTTAAAATGGATGTTCATCCCCCTAAAAATGGTATTTTCATAGGTATTGATCCATAGCCATATGGGAATATACTATACTTATATGTAGAATTACCATAATCACACATAATCATTATAGTATACACTATTTATAATAGTAGAATTACCATTGATAATTATACTATTTATATGTGTGATTCTGTGTGCCACTGGGGAAACCCTAAAAAACCATACCTTCCCCAGGTTTCCCCACCAAGCGCTTCGCCTTCTGTCGGGCCTCGTGCCGCGCCACCTCTTCCTGCCACCAGAAGAAAACTTCTGTAGAAAAGTACAATCCAATTCTAAAATAGTAATTCTGTGGTTATAATGGTTATTATCTATATAATTTGAAGTTGTTCATGTTGTTCCTACCTGTTCGTGGGGTTCCGTTGCTATTTTACTGGATACTTGCTTTAATAAGTGTAATATAATACAGGTATGTGTAATTGCGGGTAATTTTTGTTTACATCTGTGATTCATTCAACATATTCACAACAAAAAATAATCCCTCATAAGTTCATCAGGCCAGTTGCCTCAGAAATTCTCAATAAAGTCCCCTTAAAATGGGCTATCCGAGCGAAAACGTTTACATAGATGTGACAAAAGCCCGTGGTTCCCTTGGGAAAACTAATCTACAAATGGTGGGTTGTCCACATCTATGTTAGTTTACCTTAGGGTAATATAGAATCTGGGCAAATTTTCTACCCTCTGGTAATTTAACATAGCTATTGAAAATGGCCATAGAAATAGTGGATTTACCCATTGAAAATGGTGATTTTCCATAGTTATGTGAGTTTACCAGAGGGTAATGTTTCACTAACCTGAAATGAGGCCTCCCATGGCCTCCCATAGGGATGATTCTCCCTTGTGGAGCCCATGGTACCTCCCCCGCCCTGAGAAAGACATCCTGGAGCTCATGCTGCTCCAGTTCGATGGTTCTCCTACGATGTTCTCGCTTCTCCTGTTCCATCACAGCTGACTTCATGTGCTGGACCCCTTGTTTTTTTTACACATATGATCTGGGGGAGAGGAGAGAAAAAAACGACCTAACTTTTGCCATGGGTTTTTTGGACCTAAATTTAAATTGAGATTCAAAGATTGGGGTCTATCAGATATAGCTATCACATTGAGCCAAAGGGCCACGGCAACCTGGTGACCGTAGATAGATGGAACCGAAAAGCTGCCACCCCACAATTAGCGTAAAGTGTTTAAAAGGAAACCAGGAAACCCATCATTTTTGGGGGGGTTTCAAGCACTATTTCCTACAAATACGGCGTACATGTATGGGTAAAACTGACATGCAGCCTGGGGTGATTCACATCAAAACCCCAGCTAGATCCAAATAGGAAACACATCTTATCGCATCATATTCTCTTCAGCCACAAAGGGTACGGCTGACCTGGCATGGTTCAGGATCATATCTGCCAACCCTCCTGTCCCCTGGGAGTATCAGCCGGATCTTCCCATTGTTGGTGGACATCTCCAGTGCGAGATAGCAAGCTATCTGAAGATGACGTGATAGCGACAGGCTGCGAGGTGATGCGATATGATATCATATGATACTCGCACACATTTTGGTACGCAACATGTTTATGATAGTATCAGTATGTGTATATATACATATAATTACATATGCATAGTGTATGTGTGTGTGTGTGTGTGGCATACCGTATATTATATGTCCAACTGTCTGTGCGATTCTGTGTGCATGTGTGTGATGCACGTGCGTGTTTGTCTAAAGCCAGTATTTATTTGCACGTATAGACGGATAAAACATGATGAAAGAATGCTGTAGCCGCCGCCTTAGATCCTCGCCCCTGTTTATCATGAATTTTGTCCCTCGTTTTTCCGCCGGGGCTTCAGTTCAATCGTTCAATCATCTTGAAACTGCCACAGTGACATCCGCCCCAGCCCCAGCATCACCTCATCTTTTCGACGCCGCTCTTCCATCTCGTACCTGCCAAGAGATGGGGATGAGGCACTTGACAGGTCTGGAACCATCCCTGAAATAATGCCGGGCTCCAGTGGTAGAAACCGTCCGAAAAGTTGAGTTTTACTATGTTTTTCTATAGGTTTAACATGGTTTAACCCATTAAAAACCCTGGTTCACCCTGGATTCCTGGACAAGTCTTACAAGCTCGATCATCCTAATGCATATATAATGCTGGTAACAATTACAGATAAAGTGGTTCCTATCATCATATCTTAAATGTCTTAAATGATGCCTTGGGACACCAGACCTCTTCTGCAGGATCTCCATTTCGTCCACCCGCAAGCGTTCTTCCATCAGCACTGAAGCCTCCCATGGCTGAAATGCAGGCGTCCCCTGCACAATATTCGGCATATATAGTCATCCTGTAGATAGAATATGAACATGTCGAGGAGAACCTTCGCAAGAACAGCATGTCTTTGAAAATCTCATGTTCTAATATGGTCTACTTCAGAATGATTTATTACATATATATATATAT
>Ga0126342_10000859_pt1 | contig 38105 bp, 34 predicted proteins | sample Cyp1metagenome_FD_92528 | JGI IMG/M metagenome (GOLD analysis project Ga0126342, IMG submission 92528) | Coral microbial communities from Lord Howe Island, Old Settlement Bay, Australia - Cyphastrea 1 metagenome | ecosystem: Host-associated > Invertebrates > Cnidaria > Coral ... | reverse complement strand
TCCCCACCCCACCCCAACCCAGTGACGTCACGTCAGTTGTGCATGCATCAATTTCAAGAGCAACTTGCCTCCGATCAGCAAAAGATGCCAAAAACGCAGGGGTCGTTAATGGCGCCGTAGGCATAAACAAATAGTGCAGCGAGCGAGAGAGAGAGAGAGAGAGAGAGAGAGCGAGAGAGGGCATTGCAAACGATTCAATGGAACTTCGGAGATAAACCCCAGTAGATCTCAGTCTATTTTTGCCTTTCTTGGATGACACGTGTTTTGGGCCTCAGACGTGCAGCTTTTGCAAGCTGAGAGGATGCCTCCGGATATTGGACAGCTGTGATCGTATTCTTTGTCTTTGTGATTCTCTTCATGTTTGCTCTGATGATTTTCAGACTCTGCTTATTCAGATCTAGATATCCAAATGCTGCACGGCTTGTTTCAGCTGCTTTTCTGCTTTGTTGTTCAAAGATCTCCAGATTGCCTACTTACCGTTTTAGGCGGATTGGTGATTCAAGATTCACTGGATTATTTACGTTGTTATATGATGATTTCAATGTTTTTGTGAGGTCAAAATTGCTGAAAACAATGGTGTTGAGCGTCATAAGGGTTGTGAATTTTCGACCAGGTTCTGGTCCATCCAGATCCTCACCTCTTTGCACCACGCATCGTTCTGCAGCTGCTGATTGTGTTCTCGACCTGCTGCTCCACGCTCTTTTGGTTTCAGTGCTGCTGTCAGCAGTTTTGGGGATGCTCATGGATGCCCTCAGGTGTTTCAAGCATGGGAATGGACGTGTTAAAACGTTCATTTTTGTGGAGGAAAGCAGCTATTTCATGGATGGGATTGGGGATTTACCAAGGGTTTGATTGCCGGAGGGTATGTGTCGGTTGAATTGTTTGTACAGTTCGTACTTGACTGGTCATGACATGGCCCAGCAAATCAGGTGTTGAGACTTAGAGGCACTGTCAGGATCCTGTCCCCCCCTCGACTCAGGTACGTCATGACGCTTTTTTGGCTGATCATGTTTAAAGGTGACTTGGCGGATGCGTTCTGCAAACATATAGGGGCCACTCTCGGTTTGGAACCATGTGGGGAGTCTAAACACAATCATCCCAAATGGAAATCAAATATACATTTACAAAAGGAAATCAAATGACATCGAGTCGAAGCAATATTTAATTTAATTGTTTTTGCCATAGTTTCTACATGTTTCTACAGATACATGCGGCTTGGAATCTCCAAGAGTTATCAGAGTTGGCAGCAGCGCTGAGGGCAAAACGTGCCGCTTCTGCTGCTACCAACTGCGCTGGGAGTGGGTCAATATGAAGCTCACGATGTCATGTTGGTCATGGTCCTGTCGTTCGCGACTCGCTTCGAGAAGGGGAAACAATGAGAGGATTTCCGAACAGGGCCTGAACCCCAAAACTCGACTTTGGAAACTCATGTTGCCATGGGAAATGGGGGTGTCCACAAGCCAGTTGCGATATGCGGTGGATGGCAATGTAGGGGATGAAACGACATAGAATGGGTGTATTGCATATGGACAGGGCGGACATGAGAAGGGATTCTCGATCATAGATGATCATAGTATATCCTTCCCTGTTGGTGAATCTTGGTGATGTTCCGCGCTGCTGGTGTTTTTTCCACCAATCTCCAGATCAGGGAAGCGTTTCTATGGGAGATTCTGCAATCCCATTTCTAAACATTTCACCTGTTTGCATGAGTGAAACAACCACACAACAGCCAAAGAAAAGAGAATCAGGTATTGATGTATTAGGGTGGCATATGAGCAAATATACCAATTATGGTGATCATGTTTGATATTAACCAGTGATTTTGAATGATTTTGATATATTTGGTGATTCGCTGAGATCTTGCTGGATTTCCCAATATGAGTACTGAATTGGTTGCCGGGTCATCCGGGTCGCTCGAGGAATCAGAAGCTGGTTATAGCATGTTATAGCTGGTTTATCCTAACTTCAAATAATATATGCCATGGTCAAAAGTTTGATCCGTCCAAAGTTTGATTAAGTAATTACCCATATTGGGGATAATCATTAATCGATTGGCAGGGCTTAATGTATGAATATATTCGTTTTTAACGGACTTCCGAAGTGGTGAAGTTGCCTGTAAAATTGATCAACCATTACAAAATTATTGTGGTCATGAATTGATATGATATTTTTAAGTCTCCGATTCCTTCCTTCCACACCACATCACACCGCTAAATTCACTAAATTGCTGAGTGTTGCCAATTTTTCCGTTGCATTCTTGATGTATTTCAGCTGATGAATCTCAATGTTTGCCAGCCTTTTCTCCATGAATGATGTCACATCCATACATATCCAACACTTTGGCTGGCTTCTATAAATTCCTGATTCCTTCCCAACTCAGGCAATACAATATCCCATAATATCCCATAATTTTGCTTTGTTCTTTCTATATCACAGACAAAACATGACAAAACCCAGGCCATTCTGACAGTTTTCCTGGGTCTCTGGAAGCAGTTGCGCGTTTTCTTCTTCTTGGTCGACTGGGAGAAGCCCCGCACTGTGGATGCACCGGAGAGCGCGCCCCCACCGCTGCCAGTGAATCCGCCACCACCGGGGCCACCGACATTGGTGCCTGGGTTTGAGGTACTAAGAGTTCCCCAACTGGTTATGGTAGTCAGGTTGATTGGCTGTTTAATGCTTCTTTTATGTTCTTTTGATATGTGTTGAATTGTGTTGATATGTTGATGTTGTTTTGGAGCCGAAGGCATTTTGATGACTTTGGTGTATTTGTAAATGTACCTATGCAGGAATATGCAGGAATGGATACAGAAAAAACACGTTCCGTCGTCCAGCTGTAGTTCCCACCATGAAGCCTTGCTCCATGCGTCAGCACATTTACATACATGCATGGTTGAACGCATGCCAGACATGTGCAGTCTTCCCACATGCGTGGTGCTTGAATCATTTTGAATCCCTACATTTCTGTTGAAACCAATGCTCAACCAGCATTAGTTTCAATAAAAAAAGATGGCAGTAGCCTGGCAGTACATAAGACATAGGCCGTTCCCATTCTTAGTTTCTATATGTTTCTATAGCCTTGGCCCAGGTGGGTTCCCCTTTGCTGGGCGGCAGCTACCCCGGTCTGCAAGGCGCCGTGCAGGGCACGCCGCCCTCGGGCCTCGTTGCGCCGCCAGAGGCTGGTCTGGCGGTGCCGGACAGCGGGATTTCGGCCTGGCGCAGTTTGTTCGTCTGCAACGAGCTGAAGCTTGGTGCCATGATAGGCCATAGGATCCATGTAATTATGGTATATATGCTAACATAAAGGGGGTATATTGATGGGATCCATGTTACCATATATAGCAGCACCATGGATCCTATGGGATAGGCCATCTAGGCTTTTTTGGGGCTGACATTTGCTGACATTGCTGACTTTAGTATGGTACTGTGTGTTTTATGGTCAGTTTTTTAAGTACTGTGTTTGCATTTGAGGCATTGCGTGACAGCAGAGGTGGCAGAGGTTTGTTCAATTTAGTTTGCTGGTTAATAATTGGATTATAAAGAGTCCACTTATGTTTGGGGATATGACCCGGCCATTAGCCACTTAGCTAACTCCATGGTCCATGGCCAGTAGTGGACGTGTGAATGTTTCCAGAAATATCAGGGGAAGTTACACACCAAATGGTGGGATGATTTTCCCCCAAACAATCAACAACGACGGGATGCGGTATTTTTGCTGCTGCCGATGATTGTGTTGTGGCTACTATAGAAGCTCTGTATATATAATAATGGTTATATAATTACCTTTAGCGGTGGGATATAAATCGGGTTGATTGAGATTTAAGCGGCCATTGGTGATTTGTGTTTGTCCAACAACATTTGTCGTGGGATTTGTGGTATGCCCTACTTTTAAAGAAACCTACTTGGATGGTGCCTGATGAAGGTTAATGACGGTTATAGGATAGGGGTTCAATGGTGCTGTTTAGTGCTGTATACAATGGAGGGAAATTGTGAAAACTGTGGATATTGGGATTTACGGTAGCTGAAAATTAAAGTACTTGGCTGTTTGCCACGAACGGGTGAATGAATGATAGGTCAATGAAGTTGATGTTTTACTGTACATGATGCTATTTTATGAAGGTGGTTTCACACCCATCACTCTAGTAAATGGTGTCTAAGAGCAGCCATAGGAAAGGTCCCGGCACATCAAATCGGAACCTCGAGCAGCATGTCTGATTTGACGTTTCCATATATGTTTCCATGCAACAAAGCCCCGATGTTCTGCAGTTCTGTTCTGCCCGCCCTTCGCCAGGAACGAACGCCTCACGGCCACCCGAGCTATTCCAGAACTCACCTGGTTGTCGATGCTGGCTCTGCTGGAGGGTTGCGAATGGTCCAATGCGGCCCGCTGGACGACGCATGCGGATCGTCAGTCCGCCCTAGCGGCAGAAGCTGAGATGGAATGAGACAGGCGGTGCTAAATTCTTAGTATATTATATAAGGGAAACCAGTCATGGTTATTCCAGTTATTCCTGATTTAATTGGTTATTAGTTATTTGTAAAGATTGTCCAGAATCAATCAGAATCAAGCATCCATCTCACCATCCAAACAGCCAACCAAGCGAGCCAACAATCAACTTATTTCCATGAGCAGCCAACCAGCCAGTCAATACTGTAAATTATGTGAACATATAATATGAACCAGTCTGAATTATATAATAGTTAATGGTTGATTTCTTGTTCATGAAAGTGGAAGAAAAACGGGAGTAATTATGTGTAACTGCCATGACCACAAGCAATGAGGATGGACAGATTCCGACAGATCTTTCCATGTCAAGCGACCTAGGAGTTCAACCCATTTCTGCAGTTCTCCTTGGGCATCAGCGTTTGGATCTTCGTGTTGGTTTGCCAATTTCTCTTGCAACGCATCGCGAGCATTTTTGTGGGCCATGACTTGAATGACTTCATTGATGTTTGCTCCATTGCGAACATCTCGGTCTTCATTTTGGACGTGCCTTAGCTTCACGAAGCCAAAAATGAACGACGCTTTTGGGTGCAAAGGTCCGTTTTTGCTGTCAGAGGTGGCCTTTCAACGGGAATAGAATACCACTTTTTTTTAATGTTTATTTTAATGATAAATGTTTGCATGTTTTTCGCATATTTTCACTATATGTCAATATGTATCATTAATCCATCTTGTGTAGCATTGCAATATTGAAAGTGGACACTTCCATTGCCTTCATTGAGCTCTGACAGTTGGCCAATGTTGGCCACGCCGCAGGAGCCGTTTCATGGCTATTACATCCATGGCAAAGCCCCGAGCAGTCGCGGAGATTGGGGACACACCGAGCTGCTGGGTGAAACTGTCGGAAAATCCCAAGTATTGCTGGTGAAATGTTATGAATAACATTGAATAACCATATTAATGGTTATTCATGGTTGTATTCATAGTTATTAGTGGTTATTCATAGCTAGGACTATAACAATCATCATTAATCACCATGAATAACTACAGCCAGAACCATCAAAAAATATTCATGGTTTGCTTAATCCCTATTAATCACTATTACTGTAGTTGAACCCTAATAATGATTATTTCCCATTTGGGATTTATGATGTACAATGATCCCAAATGGTTAGTTTCTGGGCTGGATTGTGGCATTGGCTTTACCACATCACTTTTGCTTTGCTTTATTATGAACACTATTTAGCAATCACTATATATTCATCCCAATGGATTTTTGGTGAAAATTCCCTAATGAAATCATCACTTAATTTTCATCCCTCAAAAAATTCCCAGTCGAATTCCTATGACTTTGACGCTTCATTTCCCAGGCTGGAGCGTGTGCTGCACGACGAGGACAAGGGCATCGGCTTCAGCCGAGGTTTGTCGCCCGACGGCTGCCAGACCTTCGAGATGTTTCTGCCGCCGGACACGGCGGTGCAACTCTCCAACGGTGACCCAACGAGGTTTAGCCCACCATGGGAGACCATGGGAGAAATTAACCCAGAAAAAAATATAGAAACATGGAATAGAATGGAGGTTTAGCCAACCATTATTTAATATTGGTTAGTATTGGTATGACTATTGATGTTTAATGATATTAAACCATGTTAAACCGTTGATGCTCTAAACAATTTACATTCATGTGGGATATGATGGAGGTTTATGACAAATCTGAAGCACGGGGTTGGCCAACAATTGGAGATGCCCCCCCAAAGCATGGCGATTCTAATCATGGATATTCATGAAGGTTCATCAATCCATTTGATTGATATTATATCAATTTATATTTATATCATATATCCAATTTTTCCTCGTTAGCCATTTTACCTCCCATTTTTAGATTAATCCATGTGCAAAAATGGCCATGAAGAGTGGGTTCAGGGGGTGGCCGTTGTAAATGGGGGATTTAATACCACCCTCAAAGAGATTGCAATTTGGTTCATGGGGAAGATCACAATTAACCCATGGGATTTCACATTGTGAGATTCACGGTGCCATTGTGGGCTACGGGGATGATTGTTTAAGGTCATGTGTTGGATTTCCAGTGAGACTTTCTGCCATCTTCCAAGTGGGAACGAACTGTTGGATAGAGAAAATCTAACTCCTGGTGACTCTTCCTGGAGACTTTTCAAAGAGGTTACAGGCTTCACAGGGCCCAACCAGCAAAGGCAATGTGGCTCACTTTCGTCAAGAGCTTGGCAAGGTCTTCGTGGATGTGCAGATGACGCAGGTTCGATATTTCAAAAAGATGCTAGTATATGCTAGTAACGCATGGATGAAAGATGATGAAAGCACGGCTGCAACATGTTTCAATTTACCCTCTGGTAAACTAACATAGCTATTGGAAAATCACCATTTTTAATAGGGAAATCAACTATAAATGGTCATGTTCAATAGCTATGTTAGTTTACCAGAGGGTATCTATATGTGGCTTATCTATGTGGTATATTTGTGCATCCCTGGTATGAAGCCAACTGACTGATATCCTTGACTAAATTTGGCGCACTGGTCGAGCATAGATAGTCAATCGATGCAACATTTAAGGATTTTGGCGCAGTGGAAAGGCACCAGCTGAAATCGGCGTTCCATATGTTCAACGTTGATTGATTGACTTTTTGTTTGATGAATCATCTCACTACTGATTGCTTTATTGGTTGTTTTATGGTGATTTTATGTTGTTCATGTGATTCCTACACCAAGCTTTCTCATAGAGCAGATGTGCTTTCCCACCACTGCCATGGGAAAGCGGCGAGGACACGGTGGCACGGCGCGACCCACCGAAGCCCACGTCGCAAGACGTGGCGCAGATGTCGCAGCATCGCTGCAACGTGCAGGCCTTGGTGGATGCCATGGTGAATGCCGTGATGCGAGGCGACCGGGGAGGATGCGGAGCCCGGAAGGGTGACACTACATGACACTACTGGTTCGATATGATGTCATATGTCATGAATCACAACACCATGCATCAGAACATATTAACATCATACCATGATACCATCATGTCATCATGTCATATCATATCATGTCATATCATGTCATATTATATGCTATTGTATTATGTCATGTTATTATATGTTATATTACTGTATTATCTTTATTAGTGGTTGCATCATAACCCAGTTCCCTCGCACAGCTCTCCCCTTTGTCAAAGATAAAACAACCCCTGAGGTGCCAATGAAGTGCTGCAACTGCGGAGCTCCTTCAGCTGGTTCTGGGGGGTGCCGCCCAATGTGCTGACGCTACAGCATCCCATTTTCTATAAGGTGGGGTAACTATTGGACCATGGTGCACCGTGGAGGGTATGGATGGACACACCCTGTGGTAAACTACCATCGCAAACTGGAGAATGATAATTTTTAAGGGGTGAATCATCTATAAATGGGCAATTGTCCATAGCTAAGTTGGTTTACTCAAGGATACTGTAACCATGGTAAGAATCCAGTAGCTTCCAATTTTCTGCACAATTATCTTCCTTCCATCTTGGGGTGGGAAGCCCTGAGGGTTTGGGGCTTCCCTAGCGAGATCTAGCGAGGGGCATAGCCTGAGAGACAACAGATCGTTCCTGAGCAAAGCCATCCCGCGCCCCAAAGCTTGCCTTGGGGCCTTGCTGTCACAAATCTGGTCAATGTACAAAAAACATCACAACCGGTTGAAGGTCTAAAGGACCTTCCCAGACAACCCTGAAAATCAACCAGGTGTGAAAGCAGAATCCAAAGGGCCAGCAACATGCGCAACATGATCCACCGTGCTTAGATGGGCACTTGCTGATCATAAGTGGGTTATATAACCCATTGTAATCTAACAAAGTTTGGGGAACACATGATTTAATGAAGCGGATATATAATCTTTATTTATATACACTTATGATATAACCCAGTCATATCAGATTCAAAAAAAATCAGTTAAATCAACAGAAAACCCGCCATCATGGCCCTGCTGTAGCGTGAGTGTTCCAGGACCAGGATGGCATCAGTTACCCCAACGGCCTTGGTTGGTCATCCTCCTTGGCCTATGGCGCCGAGCTGCGTGTGGCCGGGATCGGCTACCCGGCCCGTCCCGGCGGTGGTTTCTCATGTTTTTGCAGGTTAACCAACGATTTGTACCCCAAAAGAAGGATTTCATGGGGGAATGATTGGGATTTAATGGGATGATGTAACTTTTCCCATTGAATATGATGATAGTTCTATTTCAAGCCCCAAAAGATAGTGTTTCCACAGTGTTTCCGCGATGGTAATTCGATAATGTGTCCAGCATATTTTCTAGTTTTTGAACCATATACCCTGCATGGAACCATGGCCAAGTAACTGTTGAGAGCCAGCTATGCCAATACATTTGAGAATAACCCTCAAGTATGTTGAGCTGCAGGCTTGCTTCCAATGAACATCTGTAAAAACCAGACATATTTGGACACATTTTGCTGATCACATCTATGGTTTCCCTTTCCAAATTGGCCCAATTGGATCAAGCTAAGGCATCCCTTTGGGCTTCGAATGGCACTTGGGCCTCTTGGAATTGTTGATGTTCTCCTTGATCTGGCGCTTCCAGGGTTCCATAGCTCTGGCTTCGGCCTTAGCCTATCTAACAAACCGCTTGATTCTGTACATTTATGGTGTGGTGGCCAAAGGACGCCTCGCACACACTGCGATCATCAATGGCATGTTTTTAATTTAGGATATCAGTTGGGCCACAAGAGCCAACTGATATGAACTGATCCAGAAATTGGATCGGGTGGGGTGGGGAGCTTGTACAGGTGCTTTTGCGCAGCATTTCTGTTGCTGGAAGGGCAAAACGATCAGTGGTTTGAGTTGCAGCTATTGCATGGTTGTGTGGTGCCAACCGGGAGCAAACAAACGGTCTCAAGAAAGGTAGCGAGCATGCATTGTCCTTATCCTCCAAGACTCTATGATTTCATTGATGATACATGATGATTAATGATGATTTATATGCACTGCTTGACCCTTATCCAATGTGATACACTGGTTTATTTTTTGATGAAGGTATCGAATTGGTATGGACCAGTGGTGTATGTTCGGATGGTTATACACTTATACTATGATACTAATGATATCTAATAATGATGTGATATACCATTGCTCTATATTGCTTCAACAACAAACATTGCTTCTGATGGTTATTCTGTTATTATCCGGAAAACATATAAATGACCATGCTAATGGTACTAGTAATGACCGTACTAATGATAATACTAATTGAATTCTAATTGACAACACTAATAGACAAATAGTGATTAGTGATAATATACTATTGATATACAACATTATACAACCTATATATAACTTATAACATTTATAACCACCATGGTTTCTGAATTCTGTCCATTTCGTGCCCGCCCTTCATTGATTTCGTGCCCGGCAGGTGGTGAAGAACGCCACCCAGGACCTCCACGGATCCATGCAGGAAGGGCTCCAAAAACAGGCCGGTTCGACCAACGACCCTGGTGGAGCTGCTTCGATTCGGTGAATGATTTGGTTAGATGGTCCATAAGAAAAAAACACATGAAACATTGAAACCATCTATAGATCATTTTGGCTGATCATTTGGCTGAATCATGTGCTATGTCAAGAGACCTGTTCCATCTATAAATGCTAATTGTTCAATATTATTCAATATTTATCAATGAACCGAAGCATACGGAATTTACTTGGGAGATGATGCTTGCAATCCCCAACGCGATCCGGAAACAATGGATACTGTAGTTGGGATTTCATAGGAGGTAACCAGTCATGTTATGAGGATTCAGTTGAAGATTGTGGGATATATATATATATATATATATGTATGTATATATATATGTATGTATGTATATGTATATATATATATGTATATGTGTGTGTGTGATAGTAGTAATATATAATGGTGAAGAATGTTTTAGGTGCAGTACCGTTACCTGTTTCCCTCAAATATCATAGGCACTGATGGTTGATGATGGCGAATCAACAGTGTCGGATGTCTGAGATGGTCCCTGAAGTTAGTGGTTTGTAAGCGAGGGATCTCTGGCGATAGAAATCGCCATAGATGGAGGGTTTTAATGATGGAAAGATCATTTGCAAATGGTGGATTTTCCATTGGCACGTTTGGTTTCTGGATTGTTTTTGTGGGTTATAACACGCATTCACAAAGCATGTGCAAACTTCGGCGATCATCTAACCTGGTAGTGGGCACCTGGGACGTAGAATTGGCTGAATCTATGGCTCAAACTTGGTGATCCTTTCCATTTTTCAGGGAGTATCTCAAGATATCTCAAGATATCTCAAGCCAATACCATTTTGAGTGTTTAGTTGAGGGTCGACAAACTGGATGTCGATCCTTTTTCTGGAAACAATACTTTGGGCCCCCCTTTTCAAATTGACACGAGAAGTGGTAGATCTCGAGCCTCAGCCAGGAAGGTATCAAACTGCAGCTGTTGGATGTGCAGTTCTGGCCCTAGCTGTGGATGGGACTTGGCACTTGGCAGGTACAGATCGGCCTCACTTTGAGCATATCTCAAAACAGTTATATAAGCATGTTCAAAATCCTCAACATCCTCAACTCCCAATGTTTTATCATCCTTATTGGCAAATCTCAACCAAAAAAAACAAAACAATCCAGCAATTTTCAGGTCCCTGGCAGCCATCTCCCCTATCCAGCCGTGCCAGGCGGAGCGTTCAGGAGGCGATCCAAAATATGGAGGAAAAGGTGGCCAGTGCCATCGACAACGTGCGGCAGGATGTGGGGAAACAGCCGCCAGGATGCAACCAGTGGAGAAGTTCAAGGTTTCAGTGGAAATGCCAAGATGGTCACGAAGATGATCCAAGATATGGATAGATATGGATCATTATGGTCATGTGGAACAGATTTATTTTCTCTTAAGAGATCATGCCAGACAACCTCCTGGGATGGTTATTTGGCGTACCATTTTGATAGCTAAATGATAACTATTCGGAGGTAAACCCCTAATCAATACACATCAATACACATCAATACAGCGTTTATTCATCGCAGGTTAACATTGCCCGCTAGATGCCACATGATTTGCTTCAGACCACAAAGCTGTTTTCATGTTCTATTCACCATGTTCAGCTCAATATCATGTATATTATATGTATATATATGTATATATTTGCTTATTTATAATATATACATTATATATATGCATGTGTATGTACATATACATATACATGTATTTATATATACATGTATATACATATATATATATATTATGCCCATAGATGATGCTAATCATGTTTTACCATGTGTATCCATTTGTGTTTGTGTCATAGTCAGCAGAATGAATCATAGAGACACATACTACGAATGGGTAGACTATTTTGATTATAGTCATACAGCCTTAATAATGAATACACAATATACTACCATAGCAACCCCCAAACAGAAAAGTAAGTCATCATGAATTCATCATTAGTTCACTGTTTCAGTGGGATTGCCCTTTTCTTTGTTTCTGGTGAGGCTGGCCATGACCACTCCACCGGTTGGAAAGCCCAGCGGAAGCTCAGCATGGTGCATGAAAAAACTTCTTTGATTTAATCAGATATATTTGTATTTGATATTTATATATATATATATGAATGGTTTATATTTGATATATTTGCTTATAATAAGGCTTGGATATGTTTACATGGATTATCATTGAAAAAAATAAGAAGGGTTCTTAAAACTTGAGAGATGCTCTGGAAGTCAAATTCGTTTGAAATGGTGAAGCTCGAATTTTGACGGATTATCATCATTGATCCCATTAAATCATGAAATGATTCAATTGACCATTGCCATTAATTGGGCTAGACATTTGTTTTGGGCAGGCCCATATCATATGGTGGGCCATGTGTCTCATCAACTTATCAAATAATTTCACCCCGTCAAAATGGCAGTTCTTCAACAAAACTTCAGCTGCACTGCAGAAACATCTCCAGGTCTCGCCTCCGGCAGACACCAAAGGCACTGGTTTTGGCGCAGCTAAGATGCCCTTCCTCCAACTGACACAGACCCCGATGTCCAGGGTCTTATGCTAGTCGGGGTGTGTTATATTGAGGAATTGCTCAATAAATTGGCATAAAACCTCATAATGATGGGATATAAAAAGGATACACTGGGATCTAGCCATCAATTTGATGTGGGTTTATCCCAAATTCGGGCATTTGCACCAAACGAATAGCCATCACAGAATGGGTACAATGACGACCCACCGTGCTACACTGTTTCTGTTAGGTATTTTACTTTTGGACAGACCCATCCGACACTTCTAGACTTAGCCATGCAATTTCGTGGCATATATCATTTTTGATCAATATATCAATATGTAATATGTTCATATCCATATCATTTTTGGTGATATATCAATATGATATCCATATCCGTTATCCAATATAAATATCAATTTATATACATATACATATCCATATCAATGATATTCCCTGGCGTTTGGTTTCAAACGTTTGTCTCTCAGGCATAGGCTCCACATGGCTCCACTGAACTCCACATAAAAGGTTGCTGCCGTATGGACAGGAAGAGCCCCTCAGTTTCGTTGGTTGGTTCACAACCCTATCCAACTATAGGACTATAGTATAGGTAGACCCCCCCCCAAAAAAAAACGGTTATTGTAGTGTAGTTGTAAACCAACAGACAGCTATGTAAAATTATGTAAATGCGGCCTCTGCATGTGTTTTTCCTCAGCTTTAGGAAGCTCTAGAAGAATTGCCAAATCATTTCCTGGCTGCGAGGGCCCAGCTTTGACCTGAGCCTCTTGGAGAAACACATGGAAACGCTGATGGATGAGAAGTGTCTTGGACAACATGGCGGCCTTGCACTGCGGTGAGAAAGCATGGCTAAGACAGCAACAATATATTAAGAGATATATATGTTGCATCTTCCTTTCACCATGTATATGGACAAAATCAGTTACATTACATATATTATATAATAATATGTATATATATATATCATTATATACCTAATACGCATATATATATAATTCTCAGCACGTTAATTGTCACATGAAAGGAAATGGCAGATGTTAGTGAGACTGTCAAGGGCCAGTCCCAGCAACTCATGTAGTTTCCGTCATGACAGGGATTGGAGAGGTCACCGTTTAAAGAAATTTGAAGATGCCATTTGTGGCCTTGGGATGGTTTGGGTGAGGTTGACTTAAACGGGTTGGCTTTTAAAACTTATGTGAATTGATAAGGGCATTTTGGCGCATTTAGTTTATTTATTATGGTTGGCGCTAAGCCGCCAAGAGCATCCTCAGTCCCAAATCTGTGGGTTAAATGGAGGGGACTTTTTGGCAAATGGATGGCTTGTGCCAAGAATCACCAACCTTGCTGGGAATCAATGGGTGGCTGGATAATCAAGAGGAGGCCATTCTGGCAGTTTATCCTCCATTGTTTATCGGCTCGGCAAGTCATCCAGTTTTGAAGACGGCTTTCTGCCTGCCTAAGGGGCATGGGTGATGTGAATGGTTGCGGGTGAGAGTCAGGAGTGTTGTGTACGGAATTGTTGGGAAGTTGGGCAGATGCTGGGCAGATCCTGCTATGCTCTGAGGATTCTACCGAGATTCGAAAAGATAGATGAGAATCAGCCGTGTTCTCAGAACATGCACCTGTTCGGGCGGCAGTTTAGGGGTTCGGGTCTTATTGGAGATAAGAAATTCCAGTGGGTGAACCTGTATGACTGTACGATGTAAAACTGGTCCCGTCTGCTCTGTTGGATTGTATTGTACTTTATCCAAGGGCGCAAGTGTTTGGAATCGTTTGGGGGAGAGTGTGCAAGCTTATGTTTTGTTTTGCCATCATAGATGAGAAAATAAAACCCTTTTCAGATGAGAAGAAAACCTATGCCCGATATGTTCTACATTTTTTTTTTCTGCTGAAGCCATTTGGAACACAAGATATACCCAGTTTGGAAGTGTCTTTTTGATCCTTTTGGAGATTCAGTGGAAAACAATCCCCATGTTTATCGCCACTTGCAGCTGCCATGAAATCACCCTTGTTGTTGCAGCCTGGAGAGGATGAAACCCACCAGCTTTCTTGCAAACATTCGCTAAAGCTGGGCAAATGGGCAAACCTTCAAGAGGTAGCTCAGTGGCTTAATTCTGTGCAATGAGTGGGAGAATATTACCTGTCAGTCTCTTGTTCGGGGGAATGGTATCTAAGATAAAATCCGATGAGGGGACCAATATGTTTAAAGAATATGTTCAAACAGCATTCAGATCACAAGTTTGTTGAATAGATTTTTTTTTCCAGTAAGCTTACTGTATATAGCCAGAAGGAGAAAAAACATATATTACTTATTGCATCTTATTACCAATATATTTATAGACTCTATTGAAATTACCTTAAAAAAAGGAACGCAGGAACACAGTTCACGCCTCCGTTCAGGGTCTTCGCTTCGTCCTAGGCGCCAGCTGACCGCTGCGGCGGAAGCCGCTTCTGCGAGAGGTCCTGCCTCGCCACGCTCACCCCGCCGGGAGGAGGCCAAGGAAGCTCCCGGGGACAAGGAAAACCTCGTGGAAGTCGTCCAAGAGGCGGTTCAGAAGGAGATCAAACCGCTAATGGTTTGAGACTCAGGCAAAACTGAGAGCTGGAGATTGGCATGCTTAGTGGTTTATTTAGACTATTCTAGTTTCAATATGTTTCAGTCATAGTTGAGATATTTTGAAATTTTGACCCCCAAATAATTCCAATATCTCCACGGGTTGAGACCACCAATCAGTTATCAGTTGGTACAGGTCCGTTCCAAGCACCTGAGGCCGAGGTAGCCGTGGGGCACCCCGGGATCCAAGAGCCGGCTGTGTCCTTGCCACGACCATGAAGTATGTCACGAAAGGATTGCAACGGTAAAAGAGAGAAAGAGATAGAGATAGATAGAATAGATTTGCTTAGATTTGCTTAGATTTGCTTAGACTAGATTAGATGGATAGATAATTCGATTGGATTAGATGAAATGAGATTAGATGGATAATAGTTGAAATATTAATGAGATTGGATTAGATTAGATTAGATAGATTAGATTAGGTTAGGTTAGGTGAGTTTTGATTGGGTTATATTAGATTAGGTTATAGATTGGATAGATTGGATAGATTAGATTAGATTAGATTAGGTTAGGTTTGCTGAGATTAGGTTAGATTGGAAAAATAGATAGATGATAGATATATAGATTGGATAGATTAGATTAGCTTAGATAGATTAGATAGATGGGATAGATTAGATAGGTTAGATAGATTAGATAGATTAGATTAGATAAGATTAGATAATATTAGATAAGGTTCGATATGATGAGATAAGATTAGATAGATAGATGATAGATAAATAGATAGATAGATGGATGGATGGATGGATAGATAGATAGATAGAGATAGAGATAGAGATAGATATATAAACATAAATATTGAATATTGAATATTGAACATAGAATATAGAATGTAGATATAGACATAGGTATGTTGATGGGTTGGAGGGGTAATATATTCCAAATGTTCTTTTTTTTCCATAGTGTTCTCCCCAATTTTTGAAAGGTGCCCGTCTTCCGAGGCTCTCAAGGAAGCCAGCGCCAAACCTGTGGTGCAGCAGGCAATGCTGCTAGCAAGTCAATGTAAATGATGGGTAGTAGGGGCACTATTAACTAATCCCATATAGGTTCTAGTAACATTGCCCCATAAATATATGGTGAACTATAGTAAAATATAGTAATGGTGATAGTTACTATATACGGTGAATACTGTACTCCCATAATATCCCATATAGGTTCTAGTTACTATAGAACTAACCATGGGACTATTCCCATCCATTTTCTATATTAACTAGTCCCATATGGTTTCAAGACATTTCAGGATTCTAGGAGTTTAGTGAAAGAGTCTAATTTATCAAGATATACTTTGTATTTGCATCATGATTTGATTCTTGGTTCCCTCTTTCTTTTCCCGATTCAAATGGACAATTCTGGGGTCCCCAAAAAGACATTGTCCAGACTTCATGAAGTCATAAGGACACGTCATTTGATGATGTTCCAGGACCTCAACATCAAACATGACTGATATTATTGAAACATGTTTGAAAATGTTTGAAACCATCACAACTTACTTTCAACAAGTTCATTCTTTTCAGTGAAGCCCCTCATTCTTGTTGGTCAACATCTGTTTTTTTTTCTGCACATGATTAACAGTGATTGAACCATTTTGATTTCCATTTTGAACCAATATATTGAACCCCCATGTTTGAACCATATTTTTGGATATTCGTGGTGCTTTACTGCTGGTTTCTACGCCCATCTAAACCCCAGGTGCCCGCCGTGCCCGCCCCGGCCGCGACGGCTTCGACGGCGAAAGCGCCGCCTGCGCCAGCGCCGCCTGCGCCGGCGCCGGCCGCGCCGACGGAGACGGCGAAAGCGCCGCCGGCGGCGGTGCCGCCGCAGCCGGAGCCGCAGGAGCCGAAGGAAGAGACGCAGGACGAGGAGCTGAGCGGTGCAGCGGTGCAGCGGTATCATTATATTATGTATTTGTATAACATATACATACATATATATATACATTAGCATATGTGTGTGTGTATTTATTTGATTTATATCATATATTATCATTTTATATATATATATATATCAGTATATTACGGGAATCACTACTTGTATTTCTCTAGTGCATTTTCCCATGGTGTGTGATTTGAGCCATTTTGTTCGGACCAGCAACTCCCAGCGCAGGAGGAGGTCGAAGTAATTCCTCCCCAGCGAGTGGTCCCACCACCTATCCAGACTGAGGAGGCCCAAGGGCGGCAACCTGGCCATGGGAAATCACCGTTCTCAGGTTGGAAAATAGGGGAACATCATCATCATCATCATCATCATCATCATCATCATGAGCCCAAGTTCTAACAGGAAAGTGGGGGGACGGGATATGAACTGGGCGACTTTCTGGTGTTTTTTTTTGCCAAATGAGATTGCAAGTTTCTGATTGTTTGCAGCTTGATTGGGCAACAGCCGCTGGCAGCGGGCGGTAATTATGCATGCATCTCAGACCTTTGGGTGTTCGATTTTTCTGTTGCCACTGTGGATTACCAGAGGGTAAAATCTAATGTGTTTGTCTACCTACTGCATGTATAATACATTATATAGTGCATATAATGCATTATATAATACATTCTGTTGAATTCTAATATTTGTTCTCATCTCATCTTCTCTCGTCTCATCTCTATCTATCTATCTATCTATCTATCTATCTATGATGGGTTTGAGTCGAATTCAATCCGAGTACCTCAAATCGGAAGGCCCCAATCTGTCTGAATACACTCATTTGATGTATAAAATGCAAGAAAACATCCAGCGTGGGTAGCTAGATGTGGCATGATGTGGCTCGAAAATTGCCATAGATATCACACAATATCACACACTCAAAATCACCGCCAAAAGATGATCCAATTGAACGTCATCATACTCCATCCGAAGCGTGAAACATTCCTGAAAACACATTTAAAAATCCAATATACATCAGTAATCATCAGTATACACATCCAAAAAAATGATATATATCCAACTGCAAAATAGCAGGACCCCGCTCCCTTCATTAGTAGGTAAACCATGGGTCAACGCCAGGGTTTCAGCCGGCACCAGGAGTCGGTCGAGGACAGCGCGGTGTCCGATGGCTTCGACTGGAGCAAGATGTTAGAGTCGGCTTCGCCCAGCTTCCGAAAGGCTTGGGAGGAAGGCTTGGCCAAGTGCAGCGCCTTGGAGATCGATTGGATGGTTTTTTTTGGTGAGAATTTTAGGGGTTCCCGCCATGGTTTATATGAAACACATGTTTTATTGGGGGGTATAATGGGTAAATCGGAACTAAATGGACTAAATGGATATAATTGGTATTTTGATAATTTATAATTTAATGGTCCATTAATTTAGGACTTGAAATCATATGAGGCCATTTGTTTTTAAAAGTTTACATTTTTTGGTCCCAACTGGAATTCTCGAACGTTGTAAACCCAAATTGAAACCACGATGCATGGGATGGACGGAACAAAAGGCGGAACAATTGGTCAGAAATAAGGGCCCAAGTGTGGAAATGGTTGAGATACTAAAACAGTTCTAGGACTCTAGGAATCAACATTGGCTTTGGACCGTTTGTTTCTGTTCTTGCGGTCTGTGAGGTAACATGTGCTGGTGTGTTTGTGTTTTTTTTTTCTCCTGTGGGCAAACAAATTTACAGCTTTTGGAAACTGGTTCCTTCATGTGAGGATGTTAGTAATGTAGTAGTGTGGTCAATGGTGCCATCCTTTATATAGCTCATTTCTGGCAAAACTTCGGATGGCTCATGAAAAACTACATCAGTAGACGGGCGTCAGCGGCCCTGAGATGAGGCACCAATGCCGAGAGGGATCTCTTCAAGATCTCTATGGCTGGGGAACGAACCCGCCCACGGAAGCCCAAAGATGGACTGAGAGAGCTTGACATGACGCCAGGTGGCATTCAGCTCCAGTGTTTTGACATGTTAGTACTGCAGGCAGTTTGATGGTAGAGCCCATCCATCATGCCAGATTTGTGGTTGTGTATATAAGTCATGTCAAGTCAAAGATGACCAAAGATGTATAATTTTATAATTATTGTTACAAGTAATCATCTAATTATAGATGATGTTCTAGGGGGTGAAGCATCACCGTGAATACCTGTACACTGTAGTTATGTTGCTTGCTTGACATAGTTTGCTGCAGCATGTGGCATTGGGCCACCTGCAGCTGAGGATGTGGAGCGTCCAATTGTCTCCCAAAGATGAGAAGAAAGCCCAAGCACCACGGCTTCCAGAGCCTGAACCTGTCAAGGACGGTGGGCCGGATGCCTGTTTTGTTTTGTCCATGGACTTTATGCTTGACTGTATTGCTACTTGCCTAGAAAACACACAATGACACAATCAAGCAAACCAGCAAGCTGCAAAACGTAGGGCAGTTAGGGCTGCATGCTGCTGGCATGGGTGGAGTGGAGTTACTCGATTTGGGCAAGTCACACTTGAAGTGAACCCCCTTGGTCTCGCCAGATCTCGCCAGATCTCGCCAGGAGGCCGAAGAAAAGGTGGAGCAGCCACCAGTGTTGCCCAAGTCCGCCGAAAAGAAGGAAACACTCCTGACCCGCAAAGCCTTCATCAGTGGCTTCACAGGTTTCCTCCACCGCTGTCGTCCCGACCTCATGGGCCCTCTGGAATCGGACGCGCCGCGACCAGGCCCCAAATCCCTCAGCGAATTCGTGGATGCTGCAGCCGATGCGGCGGCGGCCTCGCGGCCACCGCTGCCGGCCCCACTGGAGCCGCCGAGTGGTAGCCTGGCAGGTCCACCGGTCACCCAGCCCAAAGCCACCCCGGGGATCAGCGCTGGTGCAGTGCTGGGGCCATCGACTGAGACGAAGAAAGCGGTGTCCTTCATGGAAATGCCACTGGAGAAGCCTCCCTTTGCTACGCCAGCACCACCCAAACTGGGGCAGATTGGAGGTCCGCCAACGACTGCACCACCAGGGCCGCCAAAGACGGCCATGCTACCAGCAGGGGCCATACCACCCAAAGATACTCAGATGAACACAGGGGAGCATCTGGGTTCACCTGAGGGAATTTTTGCGATCTTCCGGATGATATATCATTATGATGCATTATGGGTCATGGGAGATTTGAGTACCTGAAAGCTATCCAAAGGTCCAAAGGTTTATGAAGTCACGGTTAGGAAACTGCACCTGATACCATCCCTATTACAATCCTTGGAGCAGCTGAATAATTAACACTATGACATACTCAATGTAATCATATCAGGGTGGCTTCTTTATGGACCTGTTGGCAACTGACTGCAAAGTTATAAGGAGCCGCGATAAATCATTGGACTCAACTACCCATGGCCCACACCCAGGGAGCCCTGTCCTCTACGCCAGCCCAACCGCCTGGGGCCTAGCCGGGCCTGGGTCGTGCTACCCCACTACAAGGGATTGAATTGTAATTTTACCGGTGCTTATGGGATTGAATGGCGAATGGTGATTTAGTATGATTTAGTGTGATTGAATGGGATATGATGTGTTATAACGAGCCAATTTAACAACCTGGTGTGATAGTTCTTTGTTTTTTTTTTGTGTGTGTGTGTGAACATGAGGAATTTAACACCCAAGTCAGAGAATTTTGATAGAGATTATTTACATTACAGATTGTAGGTGTGAATTACGGAGCCTGTTTTCAAACAAACCCATGGGATGGAAGATGGAAGTGGGATAATGGCTGCATATATAAAAATAAGCATATGAATATAAACATTATAATATATATATATATTTATTTTTTTTAAATAAAAGTTTGCCCAGTTACCCATAATGGTGGCATGTTTTTAAAGCCAAATTGATGGGTTCCCACGTTGAAATCAAGGGGTGTACTTAGCTTGGCAGGTCAGCTCAATGGCTGGCAGCTTGTTTGGGCATTCTCAATGATGGAGCCAATGAGGGCTATCCACGCCACTCCCCATCATTAGGATCGCAAAATATAGACTCAATCCACCAAAACGGAGATGTTCATTGACTTTGCTACTTCTCGAGTTCTCAAGTTCTCAAGTTCTGAAGTTGCCAAGAAGAAAAGAAACTAAAGACATGAGCCTCAACCCCGCCTAGCTGGACCTGCGGGATATGGAGAGAGAGAGAGAGAGAGCCTGAACCCCAATCTCCATTGAATCCCATTGTATAAACAGAACAGCACCTGAACCTGTCAGCAGTCCCTAAGGACCTTTAGTGCGCCTGCTGCCCCAGCGCCACCACCGCCGACGCCAGGACCACCGAGGCCAAGGGAATCAGGGTGAATTATTCACTATTGGAGGGCTATTTACTTTCGTTATCTTTCGTTTCTTTTTTAAATCTAAATAAGGTTCAGGTTTTTGTTGGGATTCTTGCTTCTCTGCTTTTCTGCTTCTCCGTTTTTTTGCTTTTCCTGCTTCTTTGCTTTTCTTGCTTCTCTGCTTTTCTTGCTTCTCTACTTTTCTGCTTCTCCGCTTTTTTGCTTTTCCTGCTTCTTTGCTTTTCTTGCTTCTTTGCTTTTCTTGCTTCTCTACTTTTCTGCTTCTCCGCTTTTTTGCTTTTCCTGCTTCTTTGCTTTTCTGCTTTTTGTTTTTCTTCCTTCTCTGCTTTTCTGCTCTTTTGCTTCTGTACCTTTCAACTTCTACTTTTTCTTTTTCTGCAGTCATGCGTTTTTGCTGCTTTGCTTCTTCCTGCTCCTTTGCTTCTTTGCTTCCTTTCTTAAACTTTACTGTATCTGTCCTTTTCTCGTTTGTTTGCTTTATCCTCTACTGTTTGTATCCTTAATGAAACTCTAGATTAAACCCAAAGACACCCTAATAACAACCCCCAAATGAAACCCTATATGAAAACCTAAAGATACATGACACCCTAAAGACACCCCAAATGAAAACCTAAAGAAACCCGAAAGATACCCTAAATGACACCCTAAAGAAACCCCTAAATAAAAACCCTACATGAGACCCTAAATGAAACCCAAAAGAAATCTAAAATGAAACCCTAAAGAAGTTCCAAATGAAACCCTAAGATACCCTAGGTGAGACCCTAAAGAAGACACCCTAAAGATACCCAAAATGACACTCTCACGAAACCCACATGAATGTTTGAAGTACGAACATGTGGCAAATACCATGCAAAATGTATGAACGTTTGAAGTACCAACATGTCGCAAATACCATACACAATGAGAGGTTGAGGTGCCACAAAATATAGCAACTACTGCGCAGAATGGAAGGTAAACATGCCACAATCACAACGTAGCAAACACCATGCAAAATGACAGGTTCGAGTTTAATGATGTTTTATGAACATTTTGCAACCTCCAGCTGAGTGAAGTTAAAATCATTGTTTTCATTTTCATTTACTGTACTACATTTGTTGTTACAAAATGATTGAGCTCCTCAGCCAAAATGTTTTTTTGGAAAAATGATGCGGCACTTTTCGCAAAAGAAACAATTTGAATGTAACTGCAAAAAAAACAATTTGAATGTAACTGTAAACACAAACAGGAAACAAACACAAGACAGTATAACGCGACGCTAGGACACAATGAACAGGAAACACAAATCCAAATAACAAACGATAAATTACATGTTTGACAGCATGAACATATAAATGAAAAAATGAAAATGGCTGACGAGATGAACATGTAAATGCACTAAAACAATCTAAAACATGGAAAGCGAAAGCCGAACAAAAAAGAACATGAAAAGAACAGTGAGAACAAAAATGCACCACATCAAAAACAAAATTAAAAAGACATGAACAACATGAAAAAATATTGGTGGAAAAACAGGAATTGCACAAAATCTGGAAAACCTAATTTTCCTCAAGACATGTTCATGCCAGCTAAGTTTTAGTGGCTGATAGGGAACCAATATTCTAAGATCATCCATCTCAGAGTGTTTTGCCATTTGCAAAAAACGCACACACACAGAGCTGTAAGATGATGTATCTAAGTATTGGATGGCTGTCAGATAACGGCAGCATTGGATTTGCACATAAATTGAGTGCGTCTCGAAATATCAACACTATAAAAAGAACTAAAAAGATATATAGGCCAGCAGAAAGCAGCCTACCTTTTTTGTTACCATTGAAACATGCCCTGCCATGCACTGCGGCAACCCCTTAAAGTTCGTTCGTTCCCGTTGGGTGCCATCCCGTGGGTCCCAATGTTTGAAATCTTGGATCAGATTTCAACAGTCGTTGGGATATATAGTTCGTTTCTTTTATGTGGCAATCCAATGATAAACACTGGGATATAAACTGGGATTTTATAATGTTTTTATAATGTTTTTTTTTTTGGGGGTATATAATTATAAACATTATAAACTCACGCCCCCATAGTGCCATATAGATGGTTGGTAAACAGTATCCCAAATGGTAGAAAAACAACCCGCTACTCAGGCCAGTGTCGCAGTCGGAAGCCAAGCACCAGATGGCCCTGCAGCAAGTACAGCAATCCTTTTCTGACATGTACCCTCATGGAAAATCACATTTGGAAAATCATGGAAAATCACATGGAAAATCATGGAAAATCACATTTTTTTGGTAAATCAACTATAAATGAGCAATTCTATATATGTTAAATTACCAGAGGGTAATCCACAACAGTCTTTCGATTTCTTTCAAATTTGCAAGTGCTTTACCATATGAAGATGAAACACATGCCTTCTAGTTCAGGACTGTAGAAGGATTGAGTGTTGCGCCCTTGAAACAACATGAAACGACCATGAAAGTGGAAAATGTTCGCTGTGCTCACTCATTTGATCATTCAGTTCCACTATAAACATCTATAAACTATATAAATGAATATAAATGCATAATAAGGGGATATGTGTTAATGGTTGTTAATATACAAGCATACAGTGAATTTGCGTACCCTTTTGCCCTCTTGATTTTCGTGTCGCAATGCATTCAAAGCGTTCAACGGCGGCACCGGCCGCAGCCTTTTTGTTGATCCCAGCAGCCTTCGCGAAAAAACATCGGAGCAACATGGCACCGCCACAAGCCAAGAAGCGCGTTTTGCTGATCGGTGCCTCGGAGCGAAGTGGATCCAGTGGAATCCAGTGGATCCCTGGAACTGAATGGCAAAAAAACCACCAATGACCGATGACCGAGGTGGCCAGTTCACCGGCAATTTCTGCGCACGTGAGCTGAAGAAGCAGTTCTACGTGACCGTGGTGGACTGCAAGGACTGAAGCACATGGGGTGACTGTTGGTCCCGTAGAGCTTCCAACAAACCACAGCAAAGATACAGGCACCCCACTGTGGCTGTGTCAAGAGTGCTGTACAATACACTGTACAACAAATTTTCATGGGCAACAAAGGTGGTTTGAACATGTTTTAAAGCGGTGGATTTTTTTGGGTACTCTTCAGGAAAGCAAAGTGGAGGGCAAAGGCGGTTTCCGTCGAAGAACTCGAAAGAAAAAGTCTAAGTGGGCCCCTTGTGTTGATGTGGAAACCAAGATTCAGACAGAAGATGATGAAGATGTGCAGTGCCTACACAATCCCACAGATAGCCACAGATGCGATCAGCGCGACAGGAGTATTTCGAGTACACTCCAGGTGTCTTGCGCGCTTTCGTGAGGCCTGCCCACCTGGATTCCTTGACCTTTACTCTGCAGCTTGGCTTTCAAATGTCGTTTGAGTTTGGCAAACATTGGCAAACTTGGGTTTCCATGGGTTTTCCATGGGTTTTTCAATGGGTTTCCATGGGTTTTCCATGGTTTTTTCTATGCAGATTATCGGATTATGCAGGCTTCCAGATGTCCAATTTGTCCTCGTCCTTCGCGCAAGCAAGGCAGCCAGTGTTTGAGCGCAAGATGGGCGTGAAGTTCATCTGGGGTGAGGTGCGCGGCAAAAAGCATGCGGTTCCTGGGCCACTTTTGTTGCGATTCCTGCGCAAATGATGCAAATTCTAGCTATGGTTCAACATCATTCCCAAAATTGGATGGTATGATTCGTAATTACAAATTAGACTTCAACTTCCGAAACGTGTTTCTTTTGAGTGTGTACATGTTTCTTTTGTGTGCCCCTTTTGGCGTCAATGTCGTTACTTCTCTGGCAGGTGAAAGAACTGAACGGGGACAAGAAGACAGCCAGTGTGAAGACCATGTTTTCCAACAACATGGACGAGATTGGCTTTGCTGCTAGGGCGAACGGCTGGAAGACCAGATGTTTAGATTTTACATGATTTTACGATGGTGGAAACACGGCTTTTGTTGCACCAAAAACAGGGCGAATATAAACAATTATATACAGTATAAGACGCAGATGTTCCCTTCAAACAAATTTGGGAACTTTGGGACATAGATGCATTTTTGGGGGTCAAACTGTAAAACATCACTTGAAATGGAGAGAGAGGGTTATGGTCAATCATTTCCCCCCCACGGTGATGGCTGGTGGATATTGATATACTATGACTATGATACTCCACTTCCTTGGATGAAGTAGTGTCGACTTGTGCCCACTGCCCATCACCTTTACTGAATCATTATGTATAGTAATTTGATGGTGTTTGTATGTGCGTTTGTTCATTCATACTGATACCGTTTTGTAGCACAACTTGAGCCACGACCATGACAATCATGATCACAGCGTTAGAGATGCCACCCAACTGTTGTCGCCACCCGGCCATCCTTGTGGCAGATATCACTTCACCGTCAAGCCTTAGGGCCTTAGGGTTTGTCAATTGGATCCATGGATGTCTAGCTAAGGACTACTGCATCATTTGCTCTGGCTGCAACTTCGGGCCTTTCAAGCCCATGGGCGAATCCCTGTGGCTTCCTGGCTGCATTCTCCTGCTCAAGACGGGCTTTTTCATCTGGAAGCCACAAAAGGAGTCTCGTTTGGGGCTTTGACATGCTAGCTGTTTATCTTTTCTTACCCCCGATTTGGGATACCCTACTGCAACAGCCTGAGACATGCTGTAAGTACGAACGAGCATTCCGGGATGGATGGTTTCTTTCACACCCCAGAGGAATCAAAGAACATGTGCTTGTTCTGTTCAGCCCACCTAACCAATGATGGCTTCATTGTTTGTTCATTTCGTTCCTGATATGGGATGATGTCCCAGGAGGATTCAACCAACCCCCTTATAGGTGACCCCCTTTTATCATGATGGTTACGATTCGCCCTTGTATCTGTGGTTGCCGGTCCTTGGCAAGAACCTCATGGTCGATTTCTTTGTGAGCCTAGGTTGTATGCCAGTATATCGGCCCAGTACAATCCAATGATATTCCCATCAAAGCCTCATTAAACATAATTTAACTATATATTTAACTAACATCATTTAAACATAATTTAAGCATCATTTAACCATCATTTAACCATATTAAACCATATTAAACATTGTTAAATCATATGGTAACCCCCCATTCAATTCCCATGAAAAACCTCTAGCCAAAATCTTCCCAAAAATGTCGCCCTGAGGTTCCCCACCGTGCACGAGGAAGCACGAGGACATAGTGACTGGAAGCACATCGATGAGAGGTACTTGGAGGGTCGCCGCCGCCATGTCCTGGAGGAGGGGCCAAAAAAGGTCATGATTCCGTTACTGGAGGCTCCCATGATCCCAAAATGACCAAACCATGGTTATGAATGTTATGGGTTAAATGTCAGTGAAGTTTGGGGTCATAACATAATATGCAAACTTGATCAAACTTGATTTACATGGTAATGATATGTCAGGTTGGTGAATAATTGTCATCGATCATATGTTGGTTTTGACATTAGTCCAAGAGTACTGTGTAAATTATGATCAGGTCAAAGTCTGAAGTCATTAGAAGTTATGGTTAAGATTGGGGCAACCAGGCATTCCGGAATGGCTGAACTTTTCTCAGGTTGCTGAATTGTTGTCATTCCTCCAGGTACAGGATATGAAATTGTGATGATGGTGATGATGATGATTATTATTATTATATATTATATATTGTTTGCAAGTCAAGAAACGAACCCAGGTATATTGAATAGAGGCCATGAGTATCCATATGGATCCTGAGGGAGGGCTGCGAAGAATGTGTTTCTTACATTTTCTTACGGTTGCATGATGTTGCATGCCTGATTTTGATTCAATTCTTCCACTCCACAGTGGTGGATTTTTGGCCCTATCGTTTAAATCCCCAAAAATGACCATCATGTAGGAATCGGAAAAAAAGTGTGACATGTTCAACCACCCGGATTATCCATTTTTCAGGACCTGTCAATTTCAAATGTTCAACGAAATCTCCCGTCATCAACATTTGGTTTCAGTGGGATACTTGTACCAGTTTGCCTCATTTTGTATCTATTGATTCGATATTTTCCCATATTTTCCCATATATTTTCCCAGAATGAGTTGGCCGATGTTGGCTGGATCCCAGGAGTACCAGAAGCTCCATGACCTGAACAAAAAGCAATCTACCGTCCTGGTGGTGGGTGCTGGTTTCATCGGTGTCGAGTGGGCAGCTCGAACTCGGGTCCGACGGGTCTGACGGAATTCCGACGTGGCCGGGGAGAAGCTCCGGAAATGGGCTTTGGGAGCCAACTGTTTCGGGATGGAAAGATGGTAAAGTGTGAGATGGAAATATCTGGAAATGATCAATCAAGAATTTAAGATGATATTTAAGGGGAGATGTTTGGAGAGATGTTTGGAGACACCATTGAAGCAATGGATCAGTGTCATTTTGGCTCTACATAGCGTGCATCAGGAACGTCCCTTCATTTCCATGTGGAGTTGGCATATCCTGCTGCTGCTTGTGCTTAGCAAAATTATCAAACAATTGATACATAAATAGTCACTGGGCCTGTGGCACAGTGACTGAATCCAGATTATATGATGATTATATATCATTTGACAAAAGTGCCCAGTGATTTTTGACCACTTCCATTTTGGGCCCATTTTTGGCCCATCCCAAACGGCCACCTTTGGCCCATCATTTTTGGATGGGTACTTAGATCCTTGAATCCTTTTGCGATAGTCGCGGGGCCTACAAACCAGCCAAAACACAATTCTATTTTTATGGTTTTGCATGGTTTTACCATTTATATAATTTATATAGATTCATTTAGACTAAAAGACTGGCAACGATTCAGATTCTTGGGGGGTCGTGCTTCGATTTCAAGAAACACAAAGTGGCTATGGCCCTTTATTTCTGGCATATTTCTGGCACATGGCACCACCAATCGCCCAGTCACCGCATCTGGGCTCCAGTGGGCGGTCGACATGTTCCCCTAACGCTTCGCGCAAAGCGCTGGCGTCGGGGTGCCGGGCTCGGCCATGCCCATGCTTTATGAAAGCCTCATGGGTGGCACCTTCCTAGCTGCTGCGCTTCCGGATGCCATGGTGGCATGAACAGTTGGAAGATGTTGGAACATGTTGGAACTGTTTAAAGCAAAGATTCAGCACCAGGTATTTATTGCTTGAGATTGATCAAAACTCATCGATGTTGGTAACATTGGGTGTTGCTGAGAGTTGGAAGTTTATTAGGCCATGGGTCAGTAGCTGCTGCTGCGAGAGATGAGTTAAAAGATAGCATGCACAATCTATGGCTGACAAGTGGGGATTAACAGTTTTTTTCGGTTGACATATTCACCATGACAACGACTTTGACAGGTGGGGGTGTAGTCTGATCTTGGTAGTGCTCTATATAAAAGGTTGCCCTGCCCTTTCAACCAACTCACCGTATCGGAGGTGGTGGTATGCTTCTCTGGTATTTGATTCAGTCATCGCATTTTGGGCTTGGTAGCGCGCGAGGGCCGTGAAGTGATCCAAGCGCTTTCTGCTGCTGTCTCCTTTCTGGCGTTGTTGCTCTACATTCTGTTGGATATTGGAAGGGCGCCCAAGAAGGTGTGGCTGCCCTATGCGTTTGTGAGCTTTGTACCTTGGTCATGGAGCTGGTCCAAGATCTTATCCCACAGAAATCTATGTCTATATATGTTATATATTGTTTATTACATTGTATGATTAATTACAGTATTTGTTTATATATTTATATATACCAGGGTACTAGAAGTTGTACATCCTGGTCTCAACTTCAACTGTCAGAGGTTGGTCAATGTTCCATTTGAGCGCATTGACATATCACGTTTGCCCCTTTTGGCCTGTTGGGCAGTGTTCAGCCATCGGACATGGATTACTTCACATGCCCATTGTCCATTGTTTTGGCAGAACCTCTTGGATTTCAAAGGGGCCCAAGACAAAGCCAACTAAAAGCATGTTGTGTTGCTGGTACTTGCTTGTTTGGGAACGATTCGGGTGGATTATGCCCAAACAAAAGAGATGGATGCGACAATCACCAGCCAATTCTAAACGAACAGAAAGATACATAAAGATACATAAAGAACATCTACAACATCAGCAGCCAATTTCAGCCTGCGAGGCATGCGTTCTGGCTCTGAGCATTTCAATGTCCCTGAATTATTCCTGGGCTTCGCCCTTCCTGTGCTTACAAAGCTCCTTCGTGCTCTTGGGATACATGCGAAGCTTGGTGCGAAGGTCCTAGCCTATTAGTATGTCATCAATATGTTTCATGGGCAATTTCCAGCAGATATACTGTCTGGAATTATAGTATCATTTCTATAGTATATAGTATAAGTATATAGTACATATATATATAATTTAGCCTATTAGGTTTCATGGGCAACTGGAATTTCTTTGGTTTCTCACAATTTCTCACATGTTTCCGTGATAAGCACTTCCCTCTCAAACTTGCGTTTCTTGGTTTCTTCTACTGATGGGCGCCGAAATTGAAAACCCCATGAGATTTTGATCATTTTCATTTGGTTGTTTTTCGGTATACCTTCTTTGGGGCACCCAGTATGTTCAAATCACGGTCCATAGCTTACGCGGCATAATATAGATCGGATATACTATGCTATACTAGAAGATGTGCCACTTCTCGGGCAACAAGACATGTTGAGCCATTTGTGCTTGGTGCTTTGATAGTTGTCTTAAGTCCCCCCACCAAAAAAAAACGAGTTATGTTTGTGCATCCATTTTGGATCTTTTGCCCCCCTTCTTGCTCAACCTCCAACAAGGAAACAATGTCTATTCCGAGGCCCAGTGAAGGAGTCATATAGTTTTCAGCTGCACCTACTGTAGATACTGTCGCCTCTTCATGCGACAAAACTCGATGAAGCACGACAAAAGTCGTCTATCGGCTCTAGGGTCGCGCAACCTTGCAACTTGTGAGTGGTTCTTTTTGCTTGTTTGAAGTGTAAGCCTTTCCACGCGTTGGCCTGCACATATCAGTATACTTATAGATATACTTAGATTGTAAAAACAATGTTAAGCAGACAAACAGATATAATTATATATCCAGTCCTTACGATGCCCGTACGTCATTCGTAATAAGCCAGACTCAAAAATGGGATCCTCTTCTTCGATAGACAGGCTGACCAAATGGACAGGTCTCTACGAAAGACTTCTTCACCGCCACTGCGTTGAGCTTAAGCATTTGTGGATCGGTGGTGTTGGCAATTTGGATGGGTTGGAGGATGAGTGCCGTGGCTGGAAATTGGCAAAAAAAAACATGGATAGATGATGATAGATATGGATAGACTGGCTATTTTTATTTTTTTTTGAGGGGGAACATGATTAATTATCATATGTCAAACTTCATTATTATTAAAGCAGCAGACATTTTGAGAGAGCTCTGAAACATCAGCGTTTTTTCTAGGGACACCAATGATGATAATGATGAATCTCGGATTTCCAGTGCCACCTTGGAATGTCAGAGAGCAAGACTTCAAGACCGGGTTCAAGAGTTGGGCTAGTTTGAATAATTAGAATGGTGTAATACATCCGATAATCAAACATGGGACAGGATAATTCCTTATTTGTACAATTAGATCTAATTAGATATAATTCGAATCAATTAGATATAGTTACGTAGCTATATTTAGATTTAATTATGTAAAATTGATTGAATTAGATGATCTTCAAATAGACACCTCCGTTTCAGGGGAATCTAACGCCATGTTTGGCCGCGCTTTTTCATTTCGGATGGCGATCCTTGGCCTCGGCCATCCAGGTGTGCACTTCGACCTTTTCACCACTGAATTTGACATTTTTTATGCTGCCAAGAATCCTGGAAGTCACCGTATAGTCACCTTCGGTCACCTTTTTTTTTGGGGTGTTTTCCCGATTTCCACCACGGGAAATCGGTGATTTGGTCAATTTGTTTTTTTTTTTGTGCGGCGCAATTTTGCACACCTTGAGAACATCCAAGGAATGTGGCGCTCACATCCTATTTGTCACGGGACTTGGACCTGGCTTTTGACTATTCGACTCATTGCATGTTCCTCGGCCAGGTGAAGGTCACCTGCTGTTCATTTTACCTGTGCTGATCCCAGTTTCCATGGCTAGCGGCTGATCAAACACACCAGTACATGGTCATACATGGTCTACAATTGTGCATGTTCAACCTCTGTAACTTGCAGTTTTTCCCACTGCAAAAGAAAGACACGTGCCTATGGCCAAGTTGGAGTAGTTTGGGTCAGGCCCAGGGTGGATGTGGCAAGCCACTACCATGAAACTGTGGATCTCAGAGCATGTGTTTGGAAGATGGTATATATATGGTTCATTGGCAATGACACGTCCCGGGGACTTTCTGATAGTTGTTTTTCAGGATTTGAAGCGAGTCCGTTTGACCAGTGGATGCCCTTCAGTTCATTCCGTGGTAGCGCTCAGGAGCAACAACAGTAGTGCCTATGAGCAGACAGTGCGAGAATCTCTGGGTGCGGCGTGTGGCATATTGAATGACGTGGTTCAGATGCAGCGGCTGGGCCGATATGTGAGGATGGCAAGATATGGTCATGGTAAGCCACAGCTGGTTCAATGGATTGATTATGATTTATTTCATGAAAAATGCTGGAGAAACCTGTGGTATCTTACCATATCTTACCCCATTGGAGTTTTTTTTGAGTAGCTTCACCCAACGTTTTCACGGAGGCCGTGACTGAGGCAATGGTGCCCAGCTGTGGTCGGAGCCATCAACATCATGTCAGCGGTCTGTTGCACCTTCATGTTGCAGGGTCAAGCTAGCATGAAGGGTCCGCGCGTCAGCGAGCAGCGCACCCAGGTTCGGAGCATGTTTTTGGGATGGCTGGTTGTTCTATATCTACATATATATATATATGTAATTATATATTTAATTATATATATATAGATCTATGAGGTGTTTGTATATTGTAGTCATGCGTGCCCACTGCATAAAAGAATGACAAATAATGCATATATTGTATATACATCATGACACACCTTCACATCCGCGTGTACGATGTTTTCAAGTTTCACACAATTTCACACACATCCATACATATTACATAATAATGCAGTAAATATCAGTAAATTATATGATATTATATGTATAATAATATAATATAATATACATACGCATGTCCATAGTCAGTGCGGGTCTGCGTCTTGCTGTCCATGCGCATGTGCATGTATTTCGCTGAAGTGAAGCTCTATCACAGGCAGAGCCACCCTTGAAGCCAAGTCCCATCCGTTCCCCGCAGCAGCTTGATGTTGCGGACCACCCTGGTGCGCAGGAAGGGATGCTATCAGAAGAAGAGCTGCAAGCAGCCTTGCGGCTTCAAGCCATTTTGACCCTTGCTCAATGTCGGGGCATCGCGGGCTTGTACATAGAGTGGCTCCCCAAATGGGTGTCGTTGTTGTTTTTCATCCGCCTTCTTCTGCGATCCAATATGGATGTGTATGTTTGTGTGTGGGTGGGTGGGTGTCTGTCTGGGTGTCTGGGTGTCTGGGTGTCTGGGTGTCTGGGGGTGGAAGTGGGTGTGGGTGCGGGGGAGTGTAGGGGTGTGGGGTGTGGGGGTGTGGGTGGCGGTGTGGAGGTGTGGAGGTGTGGGGTGTGTGGGTGTGTGGGTATGTGTGTGTGTGTGTTTGAAAATCGATACCCCCAACATTGGCAACAGTAAGTAGGTGGTTCTTGGCACTGGAAGGCCAAAGGGACCCGGCTCGCTGGGCTGGGGACTACCGATCAAGTTCAGAATGCTGGATTGGACATGTTTAAGACACCTACCCTTTTGGAGTGTGAATTCCAACAACTACTGCCCTCCAGCCAACCAAGTCACACCAGGAAAATAGGAATTTCAGCTATGTCAATGTCAATCTCCTAAAGTTGTTGTGATTTTACATGCAGACTTGATTCCAAAATAAAGACCACCCAGCCAAGCCAAGCCGGCTTCGCTTCGCCGCGGCTTCGCATTTGCGAGGAAGAGATCCCTGCTGGTCATTACATGCCTTGCAGCCATCGCCTATGCGGCAGCATCTACCAGTGGCAGCGCGGCCATTTTCACCCAGGACCCAAGGGTTTATGGCAAGTTTCTCTGGGGTGCCAAAAATACCAATTGGACAGTACGGTCTGATGTTTACCCTCAACATATGGATTTATATACATAGCTTAACTATCCTGACGGGAGTAAATGGCTTACTAAGCATCCTGAAGGGGGAATGTAAAGTCAATATTGTAGAGCTTCGCACACCGGCGATGCCATAAGGGCCATGTATATGAGCGTTGGTGTTGTTCATGTGCTCTGCGCGTGCGCGCATGTGCAGAGCACAGTGTGATGTTCTTGTCATACCGCAGCTTGTAACCATCTTACCACACATTTTTGTTTGTCGCATGTTTGTGCTTGTTATTATTCTTGTTGTTGTTGCTGTTGCTGTTGTTGTTGCTGTTGTTGCTGTTGTTGCTGTTGTTGCTGTTGTTGCTGTTGTTGCAGTTGTTGCAGTTGTTGCAGCTGTTGCAGTTGTTGCAGTTGCTGCAGTTGTTGCAGCTGTTGCAGGTGTTGCAGTTGTTGCAGTTGTTGCAGTTGTTGCAGTTGTTGCAGTTGTTGCAGTTGTTGCAGTTGTTGCAGTTGTTGCAGTTGTTGCATTTGTTGCATTTGTTGCAGGTGTTGCAGTTGTTGCAGTTGTTGCAGGTGTTGCAGGTGTTGCAGGTGTTGCAGGTGTTGCAGTTGTTGTTGTTGTTGTTGCTGTTGCAACACAGCGTATATATTTTCGCATTTTTGCGGGCCTTAAAATTCGTCAAATAGGTGGTGTTTACGCATTTTTTGACACTCCCGAAGCCCAAAAAAAACTGTAAATACTGATTCATGTTTTTGGCGCTTCGGAATGACAAAACCACGGTATTTACGATGTTTTTGTTTTGCCTCTGGTAGCAAAAACCACGGTATTTACTATGTTTTTTGGCCAGTGCCTAGCAAAAACACTGGTATTTATGCAGTTTTCACCATGTTGCGTGATGTAGTTTCTATATGCGAAAAGGACAAAAACACTGTATTTTACGATGTTTGTGCTTCCCGGGCGCAGCCAAATATCGTCAAAAAATGGCTCAAAAACGGCCAAAAATCGACTTCCAAAAGCATCTTAATAAATTAGCATCTTTTTTCCCAGCCCCGGACCCCCAAAAACGTGAAAACACCAGCAGGGTGAAGGATTTGGGGGTGGGGGTCGGCGGATGGGGCGCGACCCCGGTAGCACCTTTTTGGCCTCACAATGTTCCATTTTAAACAGTTCTGGGCAAGCAGTTTTGGGTTACTCTTGGAAACCCCTCGAAACGGGAAAACTGCCAAACGAGCCTTCTGAAATCCTACTCAAACTCAAACTAGCATTTTTCCAACTTTTTCCACCTTTGTACGCTGCAGTGACTTGCAAGAGTTCCTCCTCTTCTTCCCTGGCGCGCTACCCCTGCATCAGCCGGGGTCGGCCGATATAGCCTACTCAAATACCATCAAATACTTACAAATGAAAAAATCCAATCCTAAACCAGGGTTACAGCCCGTTATGGGACCCCCTATCAACCAGCCAAATAGAGTGATCGCCTCTATCATATGGATCATTCAACCAAGTTGGCCACATCCTCTCACGCAATCTCGCAGAAACATGCTGAAACAAAGATATGTTATGTTGATAGAACCCAGGAACAAAGCCCCAAGGTCAAATAAGTCATTGATAGAGCTTTCAATCCTTCAGTGAGGCTGGCAGACAGGATGAGACCAACACCCCCAACCAAGAGAGGTCTACAATTGGCATGTACTGTTTGGAAACTTTGAACTATGGCAATGGAGAATAGCCCATTTCGATATGATTTTATTACATGTTACTATTGCAGATGGTAATTGTGAATAATTGATTATATATATATAATTATCTTATATTGCCAGATCGTACTGGCAATCTGAACTAGCCATGGAAAATCATGTTATATATGCTTTCCCATTTGAGCAGCCGACCGAGCAATTAGATTGTATATAGGATGCGCTAAGATGATTCGCTATCCCTGGTCAACTTGGTCAAGCCCCATACTTGGTATGGCTCCAAACAATCCGTTCATAGGGGAGTATGTGCAGGAATCCTCGCGTATGCTGGGTTCAACAACAAGAAACAGTTTGCATAAACTTGTTCTTCAACCTTGCAGCTAAACAGCAACAAAACAAGTTTCCCAGTAAAAACATCTCCAAAATATGCGGGGGAAAGATTCAGGCCTTTTACGCCTTCGGCATCGGCGGAGCCGTAACCATCTTGGGCTATGTCTATGTGGAGACGGACCATGCGCTGTTGCACAAGTGGCTCTGGCGCTGTGACATTCACCAAACTGGGATCGGGTAATGTCAACCTCGGAGTATTGAACCCTGGTTGAGGGGGTTCCCAAATTGTGATAATTGATGACTCGATTACTAAAATAGAAAAAGGGCACCCCCCGCATTATCAAACCGGGGTTTGTTAATCCCAGGTGGGCATTATTGACCCCCGAAAATGGATGAACATGGATGGTGTGATACTACAAATGGCCAAATAGTTAGTAAGCTGGTAGTCCATATAAATATCAGTAACAAATTTATGAACATTATGAACACTGGTACAGATGTGGCTCCAAAAGCCGCAGGTTACGATTAGTTGGCAATCATTTTTTTGGGATCAGTAATTGGAACCCATACCCAAAGATCAGTTGGGAGATGGTAGCCCAACAACGTGGCATGAAGTGGATACTTAAGGGGCTATAGCCAGTTGGTGGTGTCATTTTTGGTGATCCGTCATGACTGATATGTTTTTGGATGAGTTGAAAGCACCAATCAGCATGGGGATCAAACCAAAACAGGGCCCAAGATGATTCAATCACCTTTTGGTGCTCTAAGCTGGACATTGGAATTGTATGTTGTGCCACCTATCAACTGCCATCCATGGCATGTGTTTCGCGTGTCCGGGGTGCTGGTCGTTTTCAGCCCGCCATGAAATGGTTACTGTATTTTCCCTTGCTAGGTTTGATCAGGTCGCCGATGGTAGCCGTTCCCAGTTGAAGGATGTAAAAGCGATTAAAATGGCCCTTTTTGGAACCCGACCATGGTCTAGTTGTGAGTATATTCGGGCGCATCTAACCATATAAATCAAGCTTTTCCTATGATCTGAAACCATCCACGGTCTAAGGGATGTGTGCTGACTTGACTCGGGGTGCAGGTTGATGACACAGACTCGCTTCGGCAAAATCGTGCTTTCAGTATCTTGGCTGATCATTGGAATCACGTGTTCGACATGGGCATAGGTCACCGGGTGCCAAGACAGGGAGATAGTTTACTACTAAAGACCAAAGAATACCAAAGATCTACTGTAAATTACAGATGTTGGATACTGGAAACCGACCAAGACTTTTCCCCTACGCGTCAAGCCATGCCTGTACCGTACCCGTTGTTTTGAGTCAGCAATACACATCGTTGCTCTAAGGGCAAACTTGCAATGCTTGTTCGATATTGAGCATCAGGGGTTGGGCCGATGTGCTGGAACCATCAGTTCAGTCAATCGTTTTCGAATTTCCTTTGCAATATGGCAGTGTGTCAAAACCTTGTACCCCTGTAGTTCACATCAAAATAGCTGGGATTTATGGATGTTCATCCCCTAAAAATGGTATGTATAGGTATTGATCCATACCCATATGGCTTTGTTCTAACCTTTGCTTTCCACTTGGAATAATGGCACCGTTCCCCCGTGACACAGGTCTTTCGGAATGAGTGGATGCGGGCATTCCTGGCGCCTTCATCTGGTCATGTTTTTCCGGTGGTTTTTTTTGCAGATACCCTCTGGTAAACTAACATAGCTATTGAAAATGGTCATTTATAGTAGATTTTCCCATTAAAAATTGTGATTTTCCATAGTTATGTTAAATTACCAGAGGGTATTTGCTTTTGGGCATGAGGGTCAAAAGTTGAGGCCCAAAATCTCAATTATAGCAAAGCATGCCATTTGCAAGATCGCATGTTCATCATATATGTCATATTTTGAGTCATCCGCTATCATCCATACCACCTGTTACATGATCAAGATATGTTGGTTCCTCGAAGTTTGTGTGAAACATGGTTACATATCATATGGTGTAGCAAGCCACTCCAATCCTCAGATCAGCCTCAGACGACAAGTCCAAATCCTCCAACGTCCCAATCCCATCCCAGAATCGTTGGTCCTGTTTGGCCAAAACAATCCTATAACTTTTGTACTTAAAATCATGAAGTCAATACTTCAACCGATACAAATCAAATCCAAATCAATTCCAAATCATCCCATCATCATCATCATCCTCCTCATCCTCATCCCAATCCCATCCCAAGATATTGACGCATCATCCCCCCCAAAGAAAACCGAGACATCCATCCCAACTTCTGTTCCAAGTCTGTTCCAAGTCACATTTAACCATAATCATTATATCATAAACATTCATAAATTATGTATATATATATACAGTATATATATACATCATTTAACCATTATGATCTCACTACTAAGCATGAATCACCCATGTTTGGCCAAGATTTGCATGTTCAACTTCGCCATCCCCGTGATGCTGCTGGTGGACCTCCTCCGGCAGAAAGTCCGGCGCCTCCGAAGCATGGCAACGTCGCCCGAGGCGGTGAACGATAAGTTCACCCCCATGGGGCGAAGGGTCATAGATGACCTGAGAGCCTGGAATTGGGCCATGATTCTGAGGAAAGTGGACTCTTGGTGAGTTGGGCCTGGCATGGTTTATCATGGTTTGGCCGGCGGTGCTGTGCGTTCGTGTCCTTTCTTCTCCATTGCTTATATACTTGTCTACTACGTCTTGGGGTGGGTGGG
>Ga0126342_10000858_pt1 | contig 38121 bp, 22 predicted proteins | sample Cyp1metagenome_FD_92528 | JGI IMG/M metagenome (GOLD analysis project Ga0126342, IMG submission 92528) | Coral microbial communities from Lord Howe Island, Old Settlement Bay, Australia - Cyphastrea 1 metagenome | ecosystem: Host-associated > Invertebrates > Cnidaria > Coral ... | reverse complement strand
GTAATAATAAGTTTGACCCATCCCATATTAGGAATAGCATCCTCAAACCAATCCAATATCATGGTGTATATATATAATATACATATATATATAATAGAATTGTACATATATATATATATATATATATTTATAAGAATAAGTATATATATATTACATATAAATATTGGCGATATATTTCAATATCCATGTCAAGGTTGGTGCCAAGAGTGTCCTTTTCGGACAAATAAGGGCCGCGGCTTGGTATCTTATGGAACTTATGGATCAAGATATAGATGAGCAAATCATTATACGACAGGGTATGATAGGGTACTATGTAAGACTACAAGATGTCAAAAGTAATCAGGTAATTGATAAAACGTGATTAATAAGATGTCATACCCTGATATGATTACTGCAATATAATATTCCTGTTTATTAGCCACCTGATAAAACGGGATATCAAAGAGCCAGACATGGAGAGGGCATCCCAGACATCTGTGTCCCTTTCATCTGTGTGTCCGTTATGGCATGTAGATGATAAATTACAATACATAATATATCATAATATATTTAAAAAAACAAAAAATAGTATTATATTATATAGTATTAAAATATCCATATATTATCATATACATACATAATGTATATATATATGCATACATGACAGCGTACCTCAGCCAGTTTCGCCGAAAACGTCGCCTGGAATCCAGAGTCTGATGGTCTCGCCCACCTCCATGGGATGCAGGGGCGGTGGCAGGGCCATGGATTGATGTCATGCTGTGGAACAGTAACCATCTAATGACTGGGTCTTACCAAACCAATCCCTGAAACAACCATTGGTTACAGTAACCAACCACTGAATTGATGTAAATGATTGGGCCGTGGATAACTATTGGTAATTTAAGATTGGTAATAACAGGTGATAACTATTACTATTGGTAATTAACCATGGAAATAGTTCTCAACTAATGGCTATATTACTATTACTATTGTGGGACAGTTGATAACTATTGGCTGGTTGGTGGTTGAGCCCAACCCCTCTGACAAATGATGGAGTTAGTCAGTTGGGATGATGAAATTCCCAATATGATGGAAAAATGAAAAATGTTCCAAACCACCAAACAGTATGTGTATATATATATAAAGGGATAAGCCATCTACCAACCTTTGTGAAGGATTTTGCAACCATCCATAGTACGTAAACTGCTTCAGTGGCAAGGAACTGTTCCCTTGTAACTGGGCTGATTTGATAAAACTATAAACATTGGGTGATCGGGCTTTTATCAAAAGATGTTTCAGCTTGTTTAAACTGGAATACACATCCATGTGTAGCAAGAAACAGACAATCACTGATCAAACTTGTCTGGTTGGTGGTTTCAACCCCTCTGAAAAATATGAGTTCGTCAGTTGGGATGATTATTCCCAACTGAATGGAAAGTCATAAAATTCATGTTCCAAACCACCAACCAGTTGTTCAACCAAGGTTTACCCAACAATTTACCGCGTCGAAAATCCCAACCGGTTTTTGCAGGTGAATCGACCAACCCAACTCGCAACGACACCGTTGACAGCCACCGTAGAGAAGAAACTCAGTTGATGCACATCACTTAGGAAATATGAGGAATATATATATATATATATATATATATATAGTTACTCATATTTCATGATACGTCAAATGTTAATACTAATATATAGTTATAATATATATATATATACAGATACAATATATATATAGTTATAATATATATATATAGTTATAATATATATATATATATAGTTATATTATATATATATTGTTATAATATATATATATATGGTTATAATATATATATATAGTTATAATATATATATATGTAGTTGTAATATATATATATATAGTTATAATATATATATATATAGTTATAATGTATAGTTATAATATATAGTTATAATATATAGTTATAATATATAGTTATATATACTTATCATAAGTTATTAATACTTAATGGTTAGATGAAATAGATACTTCATGGTTATTAAATATTTAATACTCAGGAATAAATGTTATTAATACTTAATGGATCTTAATGGTTAGAACATTGAGGAAGAAGCCTCATTTAATTCCATATAATTCCTAGTACTTGGTTCACTATACTTACAAGCTATACTGGTTGGTGGTTTCAACCCCTCTGAAAAAATGAAAGTCTGTTGGGATGATTGTTCCCAACTGAATGGAAAAAACCAAACTGTTCCAAACCACCAACCAGTATATATATCTATATATCATAATAGCTATAACTATACTTGTCCTGTAATGGGTTTATGAAACAACATCACTGGGGGGCCTCACCTTGTAGTAGATGAACCAACAAAAAAGGATAGATCCCACGCAATTATCCAACCATATGTTGAAATAATGAAAAGTCCTATTAAGATGGATTATTTCAGGGGCTCCCCCCATTTGAAACCCTATGGCTGTGGAGATGGAAAATGGGGGTTCCCTTAAAACGGCCATGTTGAACATGATGTCACTGGCAAACACCAAACTGAACACCTCATGATTCTCGATTGGCAGTGACCCAAGTCATGTATGGCCATAGAAAAATCTCTCCGAAGAATGGGTGTCGTCATAGGTACACCAGTTTCAAACGTTTTGAAACCATTCCGGAATTGAAATGACCATGTTGACTGGGTGACAGAGGTAAAATGATCTCTGTCCTTCTGGGACCGTCTCCATGGGAGAACGTCGCCAATCCCAAACATCATCGTCAAACAGTGATGATGATGTTTTGATTGTTTTGGTCCTCCCTCCAAGTTACAACGTCATCAACAACAGCAGCATTTCCCTTTGAAATCTTTATCCCCGGGCCCAAAAAAGCAGCGGTGCTTCACGTCCCCGGCACGTTCATCTTTTGAAGACCTTCAGTCCAACCCCGGATCACTTGACTCACCTGTGCGCCGACGGGAGATCCTAGTGGAAGTTTCCTGAAATAAGCCCCAGAATGGATGGTTTCTTGATTAATGATGGTTTATTGATGGTTTATTTCTTGGAAAATCCTCGTAAAAATGAATGATTTGGGTGAAAAAACTGCCCCCCATATTTTATGGACACCTTCCACCAGCCTTTTTGTTTCAAAGTTCCCATGTTCCGAAAGCCAAAAAACAGTAGTGAATCCTCGGAGAAAAAAGAGCAACGATTGGCCAGATATCCTGCAGATAAAAATGGTTGGCTGATGGCCAGAGATCCATGATTTTGTTGTTTACAGTCAATGTTTGGTGGAGGATGTTGCATTTTTTTTTGCTGGCAGCTAAAAATAGAAGCCATACCAGTAGCCCGATGTTAGTTGAAAAAAAATGTTGCGTTGATGTTTCCCGTACTGCAATATTACTTTTTCGCGGATGTACTTGCCGTCCAATTCCCATGATCCACCCCTTGTGGTGTCAAAACACTTGTTTCACAATCTGTCGCCAACTTATTCTCCTACTTTTGCGGATGTCGCTCATCAAAACGAATCTAAAAAAGTGGTTTGTCACATCAATGAGCATCACCATCCAATTTGATCATCACCATGTTGGATGATGATCTTGGTGGGTAAATACCTCCAACTTTTGGTGAAATCTTGACCCAGAAGCATCTTCCAAATCTCACGTTCTGTTCATTTAAGAGCTATTCACCCGTAAGGTCTCTTCAAAACCTATTATTGCCATTGCCATATTAATTGCTATATGACGGGGGAGAATAAAGATCCATTCACCAGCTATGGCACATCTTCAATTGCCATGAATATTGCCATAATGGGGGAACATATGGTTGACATTTCGGGTTCATGTTGCCACATGTTCCCAATTTCGACCTAACGTCATCCCCACCGTCTTCACCCCTGACGCCTGGAATTGTACTTTGCCGCGCGTGCGCGAGGAGTCAAAGACCCGGCCGTCCGGTTCAAAGCCTCCGAGCTTTTAGCCGGGGGGGGACCTCGGTCAACAAGTGTGCATGTAATTACAATATGTACATATACAACATATATATTATATTACATTATATATTACAATATATGACATCAGTATATTTATATACAAATAATGTACGTATATATATATAATATATATAGATACATTATTGTATACGTATCTATTACAGCTCTTTTTGAACTTGTGTTTGCCCAAAAAATGGGTCAGTTGTGGCATGATGCTCGAATCACAGAGATGCCTTGTCCGAGCTGTGGAATGCTGGATGTTGATCCCCATTGGTGACACAGAATCCGCATGCGGAAGTCACATTGTTATCATTGTTCATGTCTGTTCATGATCTAAGCATGTTGGGAAATGCCACTTCTGAACTGGTTTTATGTCAGATCTGTTGTTAAGCATGTTGTTAATCGACATGATCTAACAAAACTGGAAATTTGCCAAACTTGTGAAGTCAGCGAAGCAGTTGGGAAACATTGGTGCAGCAAAAATTGGCGGAAGGAAACACATGTCGTCGCCAAATCTGCTGGGAATGTTCGCCGCCCATCCCCAAAAAGGGCCTCGGCATCATCTTGCCCAGTGTGCAGAGAACATAAAAAGGAAACCTTTTGGTGGTATACTTCCTGGTAATTTGAAATAGCTATGGAAAATGCAAAGGAAGACAACAATCAATTGAGCTCGTTCTATTAGTTTTATCCCGATATTTTCGCTGCAAAACATCTAAAACAGTTCCATGCTTGTTGTTTAGTTCCGTATATCTATTTGCTGCTTCAACTTTTCCCAACTCACCAGTTTGATTGCCTGATTTTTCCAAAAATCACATTTCTTTCACCAAAACAAAATCACATGAAATGCCCAATTTTTCTAGCTTAACCTCCTATTTGGTTGATGGTTTTTCCCATATATGTTCCCATATGGTTCCCATATATTTTACCAATGTGTTCTCCCATGTTCTCCATATACCATCATTTTCCCATAGTTTTCCCATTTCCGCATGGATTTTGCCATAGTTTTTCCCAAGGTTTTCCGAGAAATTCAGAGTAGTGTTCCCCATATAAAAAACGAAGCCTGTGAAGGCCACTGAGACCTTGTCGAAGGCGCGGGGCTTGGCACATTTCCTTGGTACCAGCAAGAATTCATGGATATACCAAGAAAATGATAGTGATTATCAGATATCACCAGCAGATATTAAAATATGAACTATAGATATTAACTATTAATATCTGTGAATATCAGAAAATGATGGTTAGTATCTATTTTGGGTGGTAATGTCTGATATATAGTTAATTATGATCAACCAGATAATATCAGATATGACCAGCCCAAAAACATCTCTGATATCCCACTATAGTTTAGTCTTGATATTAAATGATCAACTATATGGTTATCAAAGTTCAATGGTTAAGAACTATAGAATTTTAAAATTCTGATTAATAGGTATTGTGATCTTATCATATATATATATGACAATTCATGGTTAATAATGGGAGTATAAGCAACAATGTCGTATCATGTCGTATCATTGTAGATGTGACACTGCAGCTGTCGCGATAAGAATTTATGTATGAAGTAAGAATCACACCAGGCGTTCCCGCGTTCACAAATTGTATGGGTTCACCAGCGCTGTACACTTCTAACTTTTAACATGTTGCAGTAAAACCAGAAAAATATCTTCAGCATCAACATCAACCAACGATTTGTTGGGGCTAACGCTGATATAGCAATCCTAATATTTTCGGGACACCATTCAGACATCACCCAGGAACTGGGGGACATCGTAAGTTATGATACCAATTTCCGGGGTAGATTGTTGGGGATATCTTCGTGTTTGCAAAAAATCTTGCAATTTGGGTCCGGTCCCCATTTACGCTACTTACTCTCTGGCTATTTCACATAGCTATGGAAAATCATCATTTTTAATAGTTATAAATAATCTGTTTCTATGGTCCATTTTCAAGTTCGCAAACACAAAAAAATAACCAAATCCAGGTACCGTACGTCAAGATGCGTCGCTTCGCAGTCAACAGCTTTCAGGATTTTCCACTTCAGGCCACTCTTTGTCACCTAACGGGCCATCGCTGGCAGTCCAAACTCATCAGGCTGGTTTCAACACATTTCAACATCAGACAGTCAGGCTGGGGGTAAACCCATAGGATAGCCCTTTTTTGCTGGATGGTTTCATGAAAAATCCGAACAGAAAATGGATGAGAATGGATGAGAACTGGGGGTACCCCTATGACTTAGGAAACCTCAGTCAATTGGAATTATCATGTATTTCCACGCCTACATTTTGCCGCTAAAATCTGCACAAAAAGAAACGATGATGTCACCAAATGTCAACTTTCCAAGCATCATCAATGAATATGACCACAATGTGAGGCCCCCCAGTTATAAGTTGGTTTATAAGCCCCAGAAACTATAGTTATAAGTACCATACATCATAGTTATTGGAGTTATAAACCAACTTAGATATCTTGGGGGCCTCACATTGCACCATTGTGTTTTAGGCTTGGAAACTCGCTGGTCAGTCACCGCCATGAATCTGGCAAAAAAATGGCAAGCTTTTGTCCTGGCTGGATGACTTGAATTTCAATCCAGTCTAGCGCTAGTTCTTTGTTTATTACATAAATATTGTTATTTATAAGCCATAAATGAACATGGTTTATGGATGTTAATGGATGTTTATGGATGTTTATGGATGTTTATGGCACTGAATCAGCACAAAAACATGTTGGGAATCCTACCATGATCCATGGATAGGCACCTTATCATCCAACGGATCTGGGATGAAAAGTGGAGAGATATGGCATGCATAGTGCATTTGGGGGCCCACTTGTCAAACAAGATTCCTTATGTTTAACAAAACATCACCCTTTGGCAATGGGAGGCTTGGCTTTGGCTATCACAAAGTGAAGCCCCCAGTTCGAAGTTGGTGTATAAATTTGTATAAACCTCATTAACATTCATTAACATTCATTAGCTCTAGTTTTATCATGTTTTATCCCATAAAAATCCCCCATTAAAATCCATGGTAAATCCTATAGTTTCACCAAGTTCATTGTGGTCCTGGAAATGGATGGTATACCTCCAACGATCCAACAAAAAAACACCATTTTTTCATAGGGAAAATGATGATGAACATTGATGAACGGCTAGCTACAATGGGCTACACTATTTTCAGATACCCGGCCTGGTAATTTAACATGGCTATGGAAAATCACCATGTTTAATGGGTAAATCCACTATAAATGGCCATTTTCAATAGTTTTTTTTGGTATGTTTACCAGAGGGTATTCCTCAGGCAAACCCACGGTTCCATCCGAAACTTAAGTGGTCTGGGTAAATTATACTCTTTCACAAACCTGAATCTTGCGGCCATTTGGGATGATTTCCCTCAAATAAACCATGATTCCCAGGGCTCGGGAGAACAGTGAGGTCGTTATAATTTACCCAGATATATGTATCAATGCATATATATATACCCTCTGGTTATTTAACATAGCCATGGAAAATCCCAAGCATAAATGGAAAATCATCTATGGATCTATGGGATTTTCCATGGGTCATTATATAAATCACAATAATAAATGGATATTTCCATTAGGGTCATCGATACCATGGTATCTCTTGCAAACCGACGATACACAAAACCGCCGAAACCGTCACCTGCGCGTCTTCCGGCGGATTCTTCAGATCCTTGGGAGCCTGGGAGAAACTCGCGAAAGAAAAGGATCCAAAAGGACGGCTGAAACGCCTGACATATGGATTATAGATTTTAAAATCATTGGATTGGTTTGAGGGAAAATCTACAGGAAACCATGCTTTTTACCATCAAATATAGGGCTTTCCTGTAAATTTTCTCATCATCCAATTCTATGTTTAAAAAAACATGGTAATTACATAGATCAATATGGATATATAGATTACCATATAGTAATATGATAAATAACTATAAATATCTATATTAAATAGATAAATAACTATGTAAATCATATATGATAATATACAGCAAATGTATATATATATATGATGTCAATTTAAATTGTGTAATAACTATAGATAAATAACCATACTGTAGACTGTAGAATATGGATTTCTCATTTACACTATGAAAATATATATGTATGTATATATATATACAATATACACAGTATATAAATAAATAACCAAGAAACAGGGAAGTAAAGTAAAAGTGCAGACACCTTTAAAAACGGCCGATGTTTCTGCCTCGACTCCTGCAATAAGCCATATGTGACCCCCCAAAAATCATCCATGTTCATAGGATTTCATCCATTTATAGATGGATTTTCCATTATCAATGGGAAATCCAGGATCCTAAAATTGGAGGTACTGTATCATATAAGGCCATATTTTGTGGCGATATTCCCTGAAATTTAGGCCTTACATAGGCCTTATATACGGTAGGTACCTCCATCCATTTTGGGGTACCCCCATGACTATGGAAACCCCAAGTTATGAAGGGCAGCTGAGTTGGTCGATCAGCTGATGCTCGGAATCCAAGGCTCCAAGGCCTCAAGATACTCCCAAAAAGCAAAGCCTATGGCTCAAAACATGAAATGAAAGGGATATGGATGTTGATATATATATATAAATATTATAATAACATATATATATATATATATATATATATATATAATCATATGTGATTATTAATATATATATATATAATAACATATATATATAACTATATATGATTCTTTATAATTATAAATATATATACATATATATAATAATATATTAATATATATACATATAATTATAATATATATATATATACATATGTACATCATTATATTCTATGGATTAAATTCATAATGATTTGATGACCGATGTCGCAAAAAAGCACAGATGGAATAGTTGATCAGTCAATCCAGCCCATGATATTGTCAGTTCCTGAAATATCCTCAAATCCAACCCATCGCAATCTTCAACTGGCAATCATAACCCCCTACCCATAGGATCCATGTATGGTATATATGCTAACATAAAGGGGGTATATTGATGGGATCCATGTTACCATATAGAGCAGCACCATGGATCCTATGTGCTATGATGCTATATTCCTCTATACTTAATTATAACTTATAGCTGAACGGTGCAGCACCTCGTAGCACGATTCAATGCTCGGCTCGTTGTTAGCGTTGTTAGCGCTCCATGGATCCCGGCCATCATCTTACTGGTGCTTAGTAGGGAGTGAGGGAATGATCCATAATCACTAGTAATAATCATCCCAGCAACCCCCAGTCCGATCCATTCCCTGCTAAGCACCAGTAAGTCATTGAGCTACTTCAACAAGGTTTACCCAGTGATTGTACCCCACCACCCAGATCCACCCAGGACACCAACAGTTGCGTCGCCTGCTTCTTCTGCTCTTCTCCAAAAGGATCAAAGCCTTCCGCCCAAGCCGAAGAAGGCGGTCTAAGGAGCACCTGCGTCGCCGAAGAATTCGGTCGCATTTTTGGGCAAACAGAACATGACATGAGAAAACGCATAATTTTCACAGCTAAATCATGTCTTGATTTAATTATGCTTTGCCACATTTGAGGCATTTGTTTCAAAACACATATCATGAGTATCTCACCTGCAAAACCAGGAGATCTACAGTACCATGCTTCCACGGTTCATATTGAATCTGTCCACAAGGGAATACATCCAAGCATTTGTGCACATCATGAGACCCTTCTCGATTTCTACTTCGCGCACGACTAATGACTACACTGATGATTGAGTTGTCTAGTTTTATTGTTGATTACACTGATGGTTATGTAGTATTATATAGTTGTATTATGTTGTATTATTGATGTTAAACAACTCCATTGTAGTTTGTTTAGTTTTAAAAGCCATTGCCATGTTTTGAGTAGTCCTTGGCTCTGAAAAACATACGCGAAAGTTGAGGAGAATCATCTCCAAAGGGCCCATAATGCCATGGGATTCCAGAAATGAACAAAGATTTGGGGTAGTAATGCCATCCCCCCCCCATTATTCAAGACCCCATTAAAGACTTAAAAACCATATATACATGATTTTTCTTTAATCCTACATTTACATACATTTACAGCATTTCCATTAAAGTATGATCCGTTAAAAATGCTGTATACATGGATGTAAATGCACTATGAAAAACATGATGAAAAACCATGGTTTCTGGGAACATCAAACATCAAACATATCCCAACCCCTCATATTTGGGGGGCACTACGACACTACCATCCCCTACTTCGATTCCCAACCAAAAAACCATCCATGTCATCCATGTACATTTGCACCAAATGCCATGCAAAATCTCGTAACCAGAGGGCATCTCCGAATGAAATTCACCTACAACAAGCCTCAAACGGTAGAGTTTTTAGCAATTTACCACTTGCTTCTAACTAAGTCTAGGATTTTCATGGATTCGATCGTTTTGATTTTTTTGGTGTATAGATTTTGTATCTCATCATACCTGGTATTTCTTTCGAAGCCCCGAACCTCTGAAGACGCGCTGATCGCCAGCAAATCTCTTCGGAGGTAACTGGATCTCGATCCAACGCTGCCAGGCGGTGAAACGAAGCATCGAGTGGCACCTTGGTGTCACATGCAAACGGAACATGGCTTCGAAATGCTACATACATCTGTAAACAAGAAATAGATGTCCTTGTTGCAGTCATTAAAAGTCATGTCATGATATTGAAAAAACTCTAAAACGTGAAGTTTTTTGTTTTTAAGGCTTACTGAATATCGACTGTTAAAATGGATTAAAATGGTAAATCTATGGTGTCCTTCATATTTTGCCATGCATGGCCGAAATAGCCAACTTCGCGTCCGTCAGTGCATCGGAATCTTTGGTGACTTTGGTGGCCTCCATTCACGTCCAGTCCTGAAATATGTCCACATCGTCTTTGGGTGTAGTTCACATCAAAATAGCTGGGATTTATGGATGTTCATCCCACTAAAAATGGATCTATATAGGTATTGATCCATACCCACTTGATAGCAGGTTTTTCATGGCTCGATGGCTCAAAACACTTTTTTTCCCCCCAAAGAACCAGCCATCGAGCCTCGAAGCAGCCATTTGTGGGTCCAAGGTACATGGTGGCCACAGCGATCTATGACAGACATGAAATGGAGGGCTTCACAAACGAAATATGGACAGAATTTCCGAGATATCTATCTTGATCTATCTTGTATATGTTGGTATCAAGCAATAACACACTTAGAATTATGAAAAGTCCTCCATTTATGAATCCTTTATGAATGTGTTTTTGTTCCCAACAATACACCTCCATGGCTACCCTCTGGTAAACATACTGTACGTACAAAAAACTATGGAAAACCAGCATTTGTCATGGGTAGTAATCAACGAACTTTCTATGGCCATTTTCACTAGCAAACCGTTAGTTTACCAGAGGGCAATCAATTTCATAAGAACAATTTCACAAGCAATATCTTTTGATGATCATCTTGATCATCATATCTATGAAATTGCAATAATATGGGGATTACCATCATATATAATGGGGATTACCATCTCTGAGCCATCAATGATATGGGGATATCCATAATATTTCAGAAAACCTGGCTCAGAGATGGTGTCATCCCCATGATTTTTATCCCACGAATCCCACATCCCCATGGATTTTCGCTTCGAGGCACTGTGGAGCAGCCTGGGACATGCTGATGACCATAGATTTTCAATGTCATGTGACTTGTTTATATATATATATAGAGATAGATATTTAGGACATGATGTGACTTATGGACATTTCAAATCATTTCAAGATATCAATATCATAGATACATGATGATGCATGTGCTAGACTCTATACTCTAGACTCTAGACCTTGGCCTCAAAAGACGTCTTTCACTTTTTTAATCGTTGTTTTTATCTTTCTTTCGAAGCGCTTTTTTGGGGGCCGTGAATTTTAGATTCCGAACCTGCCCTGATAAAAGTTGCAGCTACCTGTGAGTTGGGATCGATGAAATTCACTGAAAAACCAATGGTTTGATCATGTGAACTCGGCATCAAAGAGACAACTGATGTTGGGATTGGCATTTTTGTTGGCTTCCCATTTTAAAGCCAGTTGATACCACCTATCAAACGTCCAAATAAAACTCTTCCTCGAGAAGAAATCAGCAAAAAATCAGCGGCTTCAAGTTTCCCCCTCCATTGGGTCCAACACAAAAACACATTGCGAGTTGGAACCTGGAATTTGGAAAGCAAAGCTCGCATTCTTCATGTTTTGTCAATGCTTTTGACTGGGCCCATGTCTGGAATGTGACCGATGGTGATCTCATTTCTGCAGAGCGAAAAGTTGTGGCAGTCCCGACTCTCTGTCTAAAGGTCGACCCAGGAAAACCTGTCATTCACCAATTCTTCGCCAGTTATTAAGTTAATTCACCTATATATATATAACATATGATATATTTTTTGTTATTATGTTCTACATCCTCATTCCATGATATACATATATTTATATATATAACTAGTTCACTTCAAGGCTTCAAGGGGTAAAAGGACATCCATTTTTGCACTATTACTGGGGGGAAGGTAGACCAAAAATAATTAATGTCAAGTTCGTACTAATCAACCCCTCCCAAAACATGTTTCCTGTGTGAGGGTTGATTAATCCCTAGTGGATTAAATCAATCCTAACTTTACATTAACTCACAAATGATCACCAAGAGTTATACATGGGTTTATAATGATATGTAATATAACACATATTATACTCATTATAACCCATTAGAAGTTATCGTTATTATATAATATAACCCTCGTGTTATAATTCTGGGTAAATTATAATATGTCACTAACCTGAATTAAGGCCATTTGGGGATGATTTCCCTTATTAACCATGATTCCAGTGAGGTCGCAGTGAGGTCGTTATAATTTACCCAGATAATTGTATTTATAACTCTTAAGGGCCATAACTGTAGGTATATTCCTTCTTGCTGCTTCACCCATCTTCACCCTACCATGAAAACCGAGTAACAGACCCACCAGCAGCACTCGTCGCAGGCGATGAGCATCCATGGAATCCACGTTGCGCGAGACCGGCACGTCGCGCTGCCGGGTCTAAGTATGGGTATATAGATTGTAACATTTCACTAAGCTGAAAGGTTGGGCTATTTTGAGATAGTTTCAACAAAATTCCAGTGATACCAGCAGTTTCCGACATCTTCGGTTTTTTTGGGGGATCGTGTGCGGTTGCTCAGATGCTTTCGGAGCTCTTGTCTTGTGCTTTGAGGAAGTTTTTGTCACTCAACTTGAAGTTGTAGAGGAATTGGTTGCTAGATGTTTTCCCCGTATCTTGTGAATGTATGGCCAGCATCTTTGACATGGGTTTGCCATCAAAACATCATCGCTCCCGGGGACCCTGATGACAGTTTCAGTTGACATGGTGTTTTCGGATCAAACAGGGTCGTCATCTAACATTCTGAAACCGGGGCCGGTAAGGTAACTTGATTTTATTATGGCACCGGTCTCCTGCTAGCAAAATCAACCAACATCAACCATGGTTTGTTGGACGTTTCTTCTCATGGGCTCCCAAATCCGAGCCGAAGCTCAAAAAGCGCTGCGCATCATGGTTTGTTGGACTATGCCCATGTGGAGCACCATGGTAAAACAACATACCCTCTGGTAAACTAACATAGCTATTGAAAATGGCCATTTATAGTGGATTTTCCCATTCAAAACGGTGATTTTCCTGAGTTTTTTGTATGTTTACCAGGCCGGGTTTTTTCCATCTGAAACCCCTGGGTTTCTTGGTTCAGTGTTTCACATTGGAAATCAGTGGATGAATCACTAAAATCCAGCGGGATCTCATCCCAATCATCCCGTACTGTGAAAATCCAAACATCGGTGTAGAAAGCCCGGTGAAAAACTGGATTCCCAAACATCCAATGTCTGATTCTGGTTGTAAATCCCATGAAAACCCATGAAAACATCCCAATCTTTCACACATTTTTTTTTAGTGGTTTGTCTTCAATACTCAGATAGGGCTTTGTCTGAAAATAGGGTACCTAAAAAAAATCCTTTAGTGAATCATCATTTTCCCTATGAAGACAGTCCCATATGGCTAGCTGGAAAATCCTCCATTGAGGTCAATCATGGCTTCAGGGATTTTTGAGCCACGGCGATGACAAAAAACCACCGCGAAAAACCAGACCTGGTTATAGGGAAAATCCCCATGATATCCCCATGAATTCCAAAGAAAAATCCAGAAAAAAATTACCATTCATTACTCAATGAGAATGAATTAATAATGGCTAATGATGATTAATAATGGTTAATGATGATTAACAATGGTTAATGATGATTAATAATGGTTAATGATGATTAATAATGGTTAATGATGATTTTTACCAATGTTCAAGCTCTTTTCCCATACTTCCCATCCCATCGTTCCCATCCTTCAACGGAACGCCGGTTTTGGGCCGCACCTTGGCTAAGACTTCCGGCACCTTCTCGCGCTCTTTGTCCGGCAGATCCAGGAAACCGTGCCTCTGGGGCTCACCAAATTTCCAAAAAAAACATGGCCTCCATTAACATTTCACCATGGAAATGGCCCATAGAAATAGATGGTTTACCGTTCTTAAAAATGGGTGGATCTTTCCATGGCTATGTTAGTCATAACCAGATGGTAATATTTGGGGATGGTAAATGACTAACATAGCTATTGAAAATGGCCCAGTCGAAATAGTGGATTGTCCCATTAAAAATGGTGATTTTCCATAGTTATGTTAGTTTACCAGAGGGTATGCTGGGTCAAAACCCTGGTACCTAGTGAACATCAAAATAGCTGGTAAATGGATGTTCATCCCACTAAAAATGGTATTAATAGGTATTGACCCATACCCATATTTCTCTCTAGTGGAATTTGCAGCACTATCTGATAGAATTCTTTATGGTAAGTTCACATCAAAAACAAAAACTGTACCCTCTGGTAAACTAACATAGCTATTGAAAATGGCCATAGAAATAGTTGATTTCGGTGTTAAAAATGGTGATTGTCCATAGTTATGTTAGTTTACCAGAGGGTATATGGGAAACCTGAAAAATCATGTTTAATGATCGTTTTTCAGAAACCATTGTTCTGGTTTCTCCATTGCAATCATCGAAATTTAACCATGAGAAACATGGATGTTAATGGAGGCATCAAAGGAAACCATCACTATGTTTATATTAACTTAATAACCATTAATTGATGTTTACGATTGACGATTAACTTAACATGGAATTTAAAATACCTCCATTTACAAACTGGGGAACCTGGAAAATGATGTTAAGATTGTGAAACAAAAAAATAAGGTAACTGATGGTCACTGTTCTAATTAACTATAAATGTAAATATAAACATCATGGCAAAACCATGCCTCTATATATGGAAAAACCATCGTGGTGTCCCCTCTTTTAACATGTTTATGCCGCCATTCACTATGGGAACCATAAATTTTGTAAATGATGTTCAATGTTTAAGCACGATCAATGGGAAATCCCCGAAGTCCATGGAGGTAAAAATTCTTGGGAAAGTTGTCTAACTCGCCTGGTTTAACGGTACCATGTGTGATATTGTGTGATAACTTACCGGTTGGACTAATATTGGTCCTTAAAAAAGGGTGTCAACTCTGAAAAAGGACATCTATGGCGTTTTTTGGACAGCACCATGTGACACTTTTGAGGCCATAGTAAACCTGGTATTAAGTCTCACATGTCGAAGATGGGAAGGAAACCTACCTTGGTCGTGCCATCATAACAAAATACATCAAAATACCATAAATACATGCACTTGCTGGCGAATTTACTAAATGACCTCGCCAATTTGTCTCCCATGAAAGTTGGGTCGTCTCGGGTCTCCCATGGGTGTCACCAGATTCACCAGTGGCTGTGGGACATCGATTCGCCGATGCCGAGGATCAATGATTCCCAGTTCCGAATCAGACAATTTCTGGTGATCAAACTTGCCAGTTTTTGACCATCAAACTTGCCTGGATTTGTTCACGCGTTTGATCATAATTTTATATCAATGTTCTTCGCTGATTTTGCCAGATATAAACTATATATAAACTATATAAACCCTCCATAAAAATATGGGATGTCCATGGATGTCCCCAGGATGTGGTCCAGATCTTCCCATGTTTTTTTCCTTCACAAATTCTAAGGTCCGGGACTCGACCAGGTCGTTAAGCTCCATGGTGATTTATGGTTGGTCTCATTGATCCATATGCTTAAAACTTAAGTCTTTAATTTATGGTTAATCTATTGTTAATAGATTTGTTAATATATGGTTAATAGATTTGTTAATCTATGGTTAATAGAATTGTTAATCTATGTTTGATATACATATATATATATATACATATGTCTAATTTGTGGGTAATATAATTGTTGATATATTGTTAATACATGCTTAATTTGTGGGAATATATAATGGTTAATACATTGTTAATATACTCTTAATCTACGGTTTATACAATGGTTAACCTATGGTTAATATATTCTTAATCTACGGTTAATGGAATTGTTAATATATGGTTAATACATGCTTAATTTGTGGTCAATATAATGGTTAATATATGGTTCATATATGCTTTATAGAACGGTTCATATATTGTGGTTGATATATGCTTAATCTATGATTAATATATGGTTAGATAACGATCCATACATGACTCATACTTAGAGCCTCCAAATCCCCCAAAAAAGCTTCAACGTCGCAAAGTTGTGCGGTAAAACACAATGCTTATGGATACTTGGAGAGCCTAGGTACAAATCCCTAGCTAGCTGGACTGACGGTCAGTGGATACTGAGCCAGTGGAGGATTCCTACACCGGCCTCATTGGAGGTCTCCATTCCTTGGCCCCGTGGATTCTTCGGAAAATCGCCCCGCAAAAAAAACAACTGAAACTTGCCAGAAACTACTGAAACGACTGAGCTAAGTGGGAAGCAAATAGTTTTCCCAGCCTTTCGAAGGTTGCTCCACCTTCGATAATCTCTGCCAGTTTGCTGGTGTCCTGCCCAGTTTTTTTCGAAAGGGCGTGATGCTCCCAGAAACGTATCAAGCTTCATCACCATGCAAATGTGTTCGTGACGAAAAGCATATGAACACATACACCTGACAGGGAAAAACACAAATCATGCTCGAATTGTGGTACATTGATCCTTCAAAAGAAACAAGGCGTTGAACCACGGAGAAACAGTAAAATTCTCGGTTTAAGGCTGTATTATAGCTTCGGAAATCATGTTCTACAGATTCCAAGTAATTACTTCCATTCAAGTGCATTTCATAAGCGGTTTTCTTTGCAAAATGCAGCTAGTTTTGCTTGGGACGACCACAACGCCGTTTACCATAGTCTACTCTGTTTCCGGAATTTGGCTCAGAAGATACTTGTCTTAAAGGGTCATCCTCAGGGGCTCTAAGCACGTGCCCAAGTAATTTGGTCTTGCGGTGAAGATAATGTTGGCTGAAAAGACTGGCTTTTGTGCGGTCTTCCCGGTGCGTGGACACAATGTCTTTTTTTTTTTGAGCACTGCCTGGTTTGTATTTCGTCTATCTATGAACGTCGGCGCTAGCCCCAGATTTTTTCTCAGGCAACGCAACTGGAAGGCGTCGATTTTTTTCATCATGGCTTGTGTGAGATGAGCAGTCTCCAAACCATATAGATAATTTTGGATTTAATAACAGCATCAAAGATCAGCAATAGCCATTTCAAATTTGCATTCGTTGCTTCCAATATGGCATTAATCTGAACCAAGTCTTTCTTACTTCTTGCATTTTTTTCAAAATTGCGTGCCAGATGTTGGCTTCTCTGTTGATTTCATTTCCTAAGTAAGTGGTTTCAAATCTTTTTGGGAGCGGTTCTTGATTGTCGAAATGGACCGAGCCATCATTATTCATTTGGATTGCGACACACTTGTTTTGGTTTAAACATAAACCATATTTACTGAAAATCACTTCCGTCAGATGTAATAATTCATTAAGGGCCCTGTTGTCGGTGGAAACAAAATACCTTGTAGTGATTGCAACCCGTTTGAGACTTCACATACCCCATAACCCACCCATGATCATCCATTCTCGCACTTGGGTTTATGGTAGATATCCCATGAAATGGGAGAAAATCTATGGGATAATGTATGGGATATTAATATTATTAATGGGATAATATGGTTAATAATCAATAGATATGGTGTATGGTTATTAATATCTGGTTGGTGGTTGACCTACCCCTCTGAAAAATATGCGAACTCGTCAGTTGGGAATGATGACATTCCCAATATATATGGAATAAATATTCAAATCATGTTCCAAACCACCAATCAGAATAATAAACCATCCCCAAAATCACCATTCATGGGTGGTATGGAAAGTCATAAAAATCCATGGTTCCAAACCACCAATCAGTCATGAACATGATCCACTATCAGTCAGGTGTCGCTTCCAGAGAAATTCGGATCTCAGGTCTGCAAACGAGACAAATTATGGTAGATCTGAAGATTATCCCATTAAAAAAATGTAAATTATTGATAAGCTAAACTAATTACATATTATATATATGATATATATATATATATATATGATATGTTATTTATAATATATATATCATATATTATATATATGCATCATCTTAAGCGATGTTTTTTGGTGATCCTCCGACCCGTCCGGCTCCTGAACCTTCGCTTCGATCCTCTTGACCAAACGCGTTAGGCCGCCTGCCTGGTTGGTCACGACTGGCGACGCAAGGGGCCGATGACAAGCCACGGAAAGCTCCGAATCATGATGTATTAATTGATCAAACTCTGAACCACATGTTGTTTCACATTGTTTTTGACATTGTTTGACTTGTTGTTTCACTTGTTGTTTCACATGTTGTTTCACTATCTCTAGGATGCTTGAGAATGCTTCAGAATTTAACAAGGATACAAAAACCTTACTGTCACCATGAAGAGCATATTTCCAATGAACATATGTTGTTCGAGTTGTAGATTGTTAGGGGTTCGTGAGGATCCAGTCAAGCATGTTCAACAAAAATCATTCCCCAAACGAAACCCGGTTGTGAAATGGGTATGGATCAATACCTATTAATACCATTTTTAATGGGATGAACATCCATAAATACCAGCTATTTTGATGTGAACAGAAGGGGTACTATTGGTTTTGACACACTGCCAAATATATTGCATTCATAGGAGGGATGATTTGACACACATTTGGATGATTTTCTTTGAATGTTATGTCATAGGAGGGATGATATATATATATATAAAAAAAAACGTAGATAAATGTAGTGGATCCAACCTACAGCCATAAAAAGTGGAGAAACTTATGGCTTTGGCCAATGCTCAGCATGGGCACTGCCATTTCTTCGAATGGTGTACTGCCATTCAACTGATGAATGTCATGAATGTCGGCCGGGGATCTTCTGGCAAACCCCGATTTCATGGTTCATATCCCATGACGGATCCATATGGAATCCATGGTTATAATGCTAACATAAAGGGGGTATATTGATGCGATCCATGGCACACCATATATAGCAGCACCATGGATCCTATGGCTATTGATGGTTGCTAGTTCAACCTCCCGTTTCTTTCTCGTGTCAAAAAGCCTGGATTTCACCCTGACCGAAAATACGTCTGTTCTTACCAACTTGAATGGAGCCCGAAAAGAATGGAGCTACTGTACCATATAAACTACATACAGTAATATATAAACATATATAAACTCTATATAAAAATACCATCTGGTTATTTAACATAGCCATGGAAAATCCCAACCATACATGGAAAATCATCTATTTATTCTATGAATCGATTAGGGTCATCGAAAAACCATGGCGAAGGCCTCTCCAAGCATTGCACTGAGCTTCTCCAAATCCTCCAAAGGGATGTCTCCATGGTGAATGGTGAAGTTTTTCTGGCTAAAGAAAAGGTGAAGATTCTGGTGAAGATTAGTATGTAATGCTAAATAAATATATTGTTGAGAATTAGTTATGCATAACTGCATAACCATGATAAACCAATGATATATCCAGAATCAACCACAGTTAACCATGACTACAATTATCCTCTGGTAAACTAACAAAACCATTGAACATCACCATTACCATTTTATAAGTAAATCATCGCACTAAGTGAGCCGTTTTCCATAGCTATCATATGCTAGTTTACTTGAGGGTAGTTGTGTTTAGTTATGGCTAAGACATAGTATGCTGTTCCACGTGTTTTTTTCTCTGGATATATCAATGGTTTGTTATGCTTATATAATTATGCTTATGTAGGTATGGTTCAATATTGTTAGTTATGGCTAGTTTCAGTTGCTTATGGATATGTCACTGGTTTATTATGATTAGTTTTGGATCTATTGTACTATTGTTATATTACTGGATATTACTCGTTGATTATGGTCAATGGCTGAGACGTTTGATATGTTCTTCCGTGTTTTGCTATGGATATATTACTGGTTCATGGTGAACTATGCTTGGTTGTTGTTATGCGGATACTCAGGGGTGCAGTTGAGGTCATCATCTATGCAAAACTCATGGAACTTCCAAACATATTACGTTGGGGGAACATGTTTTCCATTACAAGAGGGTTGGAGGTGTATTTTTGGCTGTTTTTTTCTTGAGGCAAAAAAACCTTGGTGACTTTACTTCCATGAATTGGATATTTTTCAGCCAGTGGCCATATTAATCTACTTACTAGTCGTGGAACTGCACAAGCCGAAGATCCACGAAGCTCAAAAGGAACTTCCATTTTTGGGAAACCGTTTCGGGGAAACCACGGAATCCTTGGAGGATCATAGGATCATCTCACTTACCAACTATAGTATATATAGAGTAACAGTTAGTACCCTCTGGTAATTTAACATAGCTATTGAAAATCACCATTTTCAATGGGTAAATCCACTATAAATGGCCATTTTCAATAGCTATGTTAAACTACCAGAGGGTAACATGTAGATATAGTTGGGATGATCCTCCAAGTAGTTCTTGGGAAATAGACGAGATGCCTCTCTGTAGAATGACTGAGGCGATGGATGACCCAGATTCTGGGAACCCACTCAGGCCACAGTCAACTCAATTCATCACATGGCTTGGATAAACGCCCCACCGGCGAGCAGCAGCCACTGGCTGGGATAACCCTCCGATGTAAGAATCAAATAAATTTGTCTAGTTCATGGGTCATTAAATGTCCCCATTGAACATCACCCAACCATTAGGTATATGGTCTATAATGGCTACTATAAGGTGATGTCCAATATATCCAAAATGGGACAGTTATAAATCAGGTTCGGGTGCCGATCATTCAAGATCATTCTACATGTCATTCCATTCGTCATGGAATGCCCAAAAAAATCAATGGCCAGTTTTTTTTGAGTCACATCCAATACTCAAACCAGAGGCCTGGGGATATTAGTAAAATTAAAGGAAAGGGATTCAATTAATTTGATCTGGTTATGAGTTTAGAATCCGAGGGATTGGAATCTACAAATTCGTCGGATGATCCGAATGATGACAGAGTTTTGAGGCTTTCTGATTCTGATTTTGATGCTCTCCCGAGTAGAAAAACAACCTTTTTCTTGCATACCCAAAGTCAACAAGAAGTCGTCGAAAGCGGATTGAGATGTCATGTCTTTAGGAAACAAATTTCAGGGTGCTGGACATTGATTACACATTATTATACAAGATAAAACTACATGATTAGATAGTTTTTAAGTATGGATAGACATCATCAAGAAGTCAGGCATGGTCAGGCAAAATGCCATCAGGCAAAAGGGCTGTTCTCCCTTGACATGTTCCAGCCCTTTCAGGCGGGGTTGAACATGCTTGAAATTACCCCTTTCCGAACCACTAGTCCCTAACTGCAAAGCACATCAAAGCGCAATATTGCATGTTTTTTTGTGGTCAAAGATTACTTTTTCTCCCTGCAAAATAGTGGGTTCAATCCCCATAAGTTCTCTATGTTTGGTTAATGTTTTCCCAATTTGGAATGTTCCATTTTTTCTAGTTACAATCTACAATTGTTCTCCACACTTTTAAATGTTAAATCATATTTCCCTCTGCTTATGTAACATAGCTATGCTATGGAAGCCATGACCCATTTAGTATGATCACAATGATGATTTACCTATTCCAAAGGGGTGAACTGGGCCATCTTTAATAGGTGAATCATCGGGTCCAAGAGCTACAGTAAATCACTATCTGGTTGGTGGTTGACCTACCCCTCTGAAAAATATGCGAAAGTCAGTTGGGATTACTTGACATTCCCAGCTGAATGGAAAGTCATAAAATTCCATGGTTCCAAACCACCAAGCAGCTATTATAAGCACCAACACTTGAAACAAGTCCATAGGCTAAACACATATGTTTTTCTCGCTCCAGAAACCTTCGCTCCTGGAAGCGCCCCCCGCCACGTCGCAGGCTTTCCAGGAAGTTGCAGACCTGCGAGCAGGAAATCTCTACAGAATTGAGTAAACGAGGGGGGGTGGGATCAAATTGGATTCCGCGTGATAGCCTACTTATCCTACATACATACATACATACATATATATATACACATACATACATATATCTGGGTAAATTATATTTTTTCACTAACCTGAACTAAGGCCATTTGGGGATAATTTCCCTTATTAACCATGATTCCAGTGAGGTCGCAGTGAGGTCGTTACAATTTACCCAGACATATGTATCAATGTATATAGTCATCCCCAAAAAAATAGGAAAGTAAACTCCTTCTAAAATTTAGTGATGAATATACTGTTCTATCTTTTTGAGGCTTGCTAAACACGTGTTTAAAACGTATAGAAACTTGGCTTCTCAACCGAAAAGTGATGCACCTGTGACAGCTGCACAGGTCCCAGTGCTTTCAGGACATGTTGGACCTCAGGTTGAGGCGAGGTAAAGCCAATGATGTGGTCGTGCTCGTGTAAAGAAAACTATTTTCATGATTATATATATACTGTAAATCTAGATATATAATCAGATAATTATACAATTATATAATTATATATATATGATATATGATATATATGTATATAGTATATGGGGTTATTGACATAGGGGATGTCCAAAACCATAGGTTAAAAAATACTGACATGTTGTTTTTTGATAATTTGGAGGTACCGCCATTTTAGGAAACCTCCATATATATATACTATGTCACGAAACTGAGTTAATGGGATGTTGTGTACCGCAAAGCTTGAGCGGACATAATTGGGCAAACCCACTGCCGAACCATACCCCATTTTTTTTTTCGGGTATTAACATCTGACAATTTTACTGTCGCTAGTGGAAACTCACAATGTGTAAGAACGGTAAATCATCATAAATAGTATAAATCAGGCAACTACATGGGCTATGGCTTCAATAGCTGTGTCAAATAACCAGAGGGTAAACCTGCCAAATAGGGGGTTGGAAGATTACTTTCCACTTCAAACTGGCTATCTTCAGGGTCTATGTCTGAAGGTAGTCTCTATATGTCTATCTTCATTTTATGTATTATATTGAGGTTTCCTAAACTGGGGGTACCATAAAAAGGAGATGATTGATACTGGAAAATCCGAAAATAAAATGGACAATTTGGTGGTACGACCATTTTAGGAAAACACCATATTAAATCATCTATTTTTGTGATGTGTGAACCTGAGGGTATGAGGTTTGTGACCCCATATCGGTATTACCATTCATGACCCCACTTAATACTGGTAGACAAATGTGCTTTGTATTTCTAATTCTATCTACCCTCTGGTAATTTAACATAGCTATTGAAAATCACCATTTTTTATGGGTAAATCAACTATAAATGGGCCATTTTCAATAGCTATGGTAGTTTACCAGAGGGTATCCATGATACTGTATCCTACGTATACCTGGTACCTTGTGGCGTTCACCAATGCAGGTTCCAGGAACCTCTTGGACGAAATCCAAACTCACCTGCTGGGGTCACTGGGGTCTCATCTAATACTGTTTCTATAGGTCCACATTCCACATCCTAGACGCCGCATGAATGGAATATCCATGCAGTCTGTTCAAAATTCGAACCATCCTCATCGCAGGGTGGTTTGTCGAACCCTCGTGAAAGTTTCACACAGGGGTAGGCAGCCCATCTGAACCCTGAAACGCCTTAAAATCAAAAAAAATGCTAGAGTTCTTCCAGGCAGAACTATGGAAATTAATGGAAATTGCAAAACATTAAACATCCTTGAACTATTAGATGCCCAAAATCAAAATGAAGTCGCATGCACTTTTGCGATGATGGCCCCCTACTATCACCACCGTTGATCATCATGTTCCACATGAAAACGGCTTTACATTCGAGGCTAAACCCCTCCATTTTCCGACAAACCGAATTATCATATTGCGACATGTATCCCACAAATATATCCCTATGATATCCCCATAAAATTCCCGTTGTATTTTCATTGAGTATCTAACTAATCTAACTATTTCCCCAAAAAAAATGTTTAGGATCCCTTTTAGTCTCATCTGTCCACACATGTCCACATATGTCCACATATGTCCACATATGTCCGCATATAGTCACATAGTCACCAACATATCCATTGAGAAAAACTCATTATGCCATGTGGGGACCCTGGAATAGATAAGTTGGACTGTAAACCACATGAATACTATAGTTATATGATGTTATATGTATCATAGTTATCGCAGGTATTTGCACCAACTTGTCTATCTAGGGGCCCCACTTTGTAATAATATATCATACTCCTAAACTTACATAACAGTGGACAAAATCATGGTTTGAATCGGGAAATCATTGCACTGCTACATGTTCCAGTTCACTATGTTAGTTTACTGGAGGATGTCCGGCTATGATACCATCGTTTTGAGTTTTCCATCGTTTTCCATAGTTTTCCACAGCTATATCTTAGTGGAACCTATAGCATAATTCTATTAATTAGTGAAACCACCATAGCTAATGATGATACATCATGATACCATGTAGTTTTCCTACAAGTATATGTTAGTGTACTATCTGGTTGGTGGTTTCAACCCCTCTGAAAATACTAGTCAATGGGAAGGATTATCCGAAATATATTATGGAAAAACAAATTCATGTTCCAAACCACCAACCAGCTATAATGTCAACCCTGGATTAATAAACCCCAAACGGCTGTTTACTTGGGAGGGTACCATTTAAGTATTAGATGAAATGACTATTGGAGGAGTACCCCCCCCAATTGTCACAAACCATGGTTTATTAATCCAGGGTTGACATTACCATCTGGTAAACATAGCTATTTTTCACATGGTCCAGTCGAAATAGTTACCATTTACCCAGCATTTTAACATGCCTTCATCATCCACAGTTGACATATTTTTCATGACCCTTTGTGAAAAATGGTTGAATCTCCCAAATAGTCGATTTACCAGCTATAAAATGGTGATTCATCCAGGGTTGACATTAAATGGGTGTGTCTGAAAATAGGCTAAATTCCCAAACAAATAGCCATTTAATAGGGATAATGATCAGCAAAACCATTGGGTTTAGGGGTTTTCTCTATTTTCAGACAAACCCAAATGACCCCAATGATCTCCCCATGGCTTCGAAACCGTGGTCCCAATCCATCCGGGTCTTCGGCTCCACCAGCGCTGGCGGTGAGATTCAGCAGCTCCGTGACCGCCATTCTGCGGAACCCGGGGCCCAAAGAAGGGGCGTTTAAGGGGCCACGTTGAAGTCCAAGAACTGTGACAACTATGGCAACTATGTGGATGGTGTTTTATAACCAACTTAACTGAGACGTTCATATTTTTAGAACTATAGATACAAGAACTGTGACGTTCATATTTTTAGAACTATAGATACAAAACAAGTTTATAAACCAACTTAACTGAGGGAGCACCAGCTTGTAAAAATGTGAGATTTTATGAGTGAATGAGATATCATGGAATATTATGGGATATTCATGGAAATTGATCATAGAGTTTCAAAATTTGGGAATGTGTGAAAATGGGACTAGTAGCGTCCCAAATGGCCAGCAAATCGCAGTAAAAAAAAAGGCTCGTGATGTTCCAGCGTCGCTGGCCAAAATGGGAGATTGTTTGACCCAAACAGTGCCCAATTTAGCGGTTTGCTATTGAAAATGGATAAATGGACCATTTTCATAGTTGATTTACCTATTATACATCGTCATTTTCATTCATTTTTCATGGTTTTTTGGATGTTTACCATGTCGGCGAAGATTTCGAGAAAGACGATGATTTTTGACCATCCCAAAAAAAATCTCTTCACTGGGCCACTGGGGGTACCCCAAGGGATCAGGATTTACCTCCGTAGCTAATCATGGCTCCTAATATGGTTGGTTTATATTATTGTGTTTTTACTTTCACATTGACAATATCGCTCTGGTGAATGGAGTCAGCCTCTTGGATGTTGGAAGGGGTGATGGCTTGTCAGCATTGCAGTGCCCATGAACCAATTTTCGAATGTTTCTCAGGGAACACCCCGTGCGAAAGCTTCGAATGTTTGTGGGTATATATCCCTGTGGATTCATGAATCAATCAAAGAAAACAACATTTACCCTCTGGTAAACATACCAAAAACTATGGAAAATCACCATTTTTAATAGGTAAATCAACTATTTCTATGGCCATTTTCAATAGCTATGTTGAATTACCGGAGGGTATCTATTGATCAGAATCCCTCATTCTGGCACCTCTTCATATCAAAAACCAGTCAAGCCACCTTGCATTCAATGAATTTCCACAGCCGCCAACGCGAGTTGACACAGTGTTCTTCACTAAAGATGCATGTTTTCTTGATCAAAATTCATGAAAACCCGACCAATAGGAAACAATGTCATCCAGGCTAAATCATATTGAAATTTCAATGTGTTTTTGCTGCTGCAGTCTACCATTTTCATCAATTGTTCAATTGTTTCCCCGATTTTTCCTCCATGTTCACTGTTTATTGTGGCCAATTAAATCCAACTAACATAACTCTCCCATTTTTATGCCAGAAATTCGTTCATTTTGTCCAATGATTTCCACGTGGTCTTTCGAAAACCACCACTGAATTGTTGATGGTGAAATATCCCCACTTCCCCATGGAAATCCATTAGATCCCCTGAAATCTCCCACAAAAAAAATGTAGGTTGTGTCCCATGAAAAATCACCATGAAAAAAAGTCCAATCATATCGCATGAAAACATCCATGAAATATCATTTAATATCAAATCACCAATGAAATCAACAATAAATCAGCATGTCCCATGAAAAAACACCATGAAAAATAATTATGATATAAAATGATATAAATCACCATAGCATTAATCACCATTGAACCACCATAAAACCATGAATTCACTTTGAAAACCATGAACAAACACCATAAAATCATATAAAATCACCCTTCAACCACCATAAAACCACCATTTTCATGGCCACGTTGCCACGTTCACCGCGTTTCCCGTTGCCAACGGCGCGCCTTCCGCCCGTCTGCTCCACCAAGCCGTCGAAGGCGCTTTCCTCGCGGCGCTCTGTGGCGATGGCCTCGAATCTCGCGGCTTAAGAATCGTTCTTGATGACATTGGGTTAATATGGTTAATAATGGCTGATAATCTATTGATAATCATATAGATTGGCTAATACCATCTGTATGGTTAACAATATGTCATAATAACCCAATGGTTAACAATAATAATGGCTAATACTATGGGATAATATGGTTAATATCTGGGATAATATTGGTTAATAACGGTTAATATTGGTTAATATGGTTAATATTAATATGGTTCATATTGATCTATAATAACCATTATGGTTAATAACAATGATGATCTAATAGATGATCTATAATATAGATGATCTATGGTTATTAATGATCTAAAACCATCTTAATATATTAACCATAGTTCATACGGTTAATATAGATGATCTATGGTTATTATGGTTAACCGTATGGATAATATTCTAGATAATCTAGGTTAATATGGATAATCTATGGTTAATAATGGTTAATCAAGATTATCGATAATATTAGCCCATCTTTCAATGGTATTAAACATTTGGTTAATCTTTTGATTAGGATATCTGTCGTTAATATTAACAAGATTATCTATATTATTAATAATCTATGACATATTAATATCTGGGATAATATGGTTAATAATGGTTGATATAGATCATCATAATATGGTTAATAATGGTTGATAATCTATTGATTAGGATTGGGATAATACAATCTTTCAATATCAACATTATCAATAATATGGTTAATAATAATGGTTAATAATGGTTAATAATGGTTAATAATGGTTAATATTGGTTAATAATGGTTGTTATGGTTAACCATATGGATGATATTTATATATAATCTAGGCTAATATGGATAATGTTATTATGGGTTAATATAGATCATCTTATTAATATAGATTGGCTAATACCGCCTGTATGGTTAACAATATGTCATAATAACCCAATGGTTAATAATAATAATGGTTAATAATATGGGAAAATATGGTTAATATCTGGGATAATATTGGTTGATAACGGTTAATATTGGTTAATATGGTTAATATTAATATGCTTCATATTGTTTGACATTGATCAGTATCAATGATTATCAATATCTGGGACAATATGGTTAAGAATATAGTTAATAATGGTTAATAATATGGTTAATAATAATGGTTAATAAGATGATTAATAAAATGGTATTGGGATAATATTAGGCACCATTATCAATATATGGGATAATAATGTATTGGGAAATTGGGCATCATGGTTAATATTATTAATATGTGGGATCATATGGTTAATAGTGTATGGGATAATGTATGAGCATTATCAATAATAATATGGTTAATAATAACGTATGTTATAATAACTAATTAATTATGATTATTATATTCTCCATAATATAAAACAAAAAGCATAATATCAAGATATAATATTATGATCATTATCCATTGATAATAGTTATGGATAATAATGATATATAATATAAGGTTAAAACAATGGGATAATGTATGGGATACTCATTATTAGAGATAATCTCATTAATATATGGGATAATATATGATTGATAATATCATTATGGTTCATAACAATGGGATAATGCATGGGATAATCATTATTAGGGATAATCTTATATTAATATATGGGATCATATGGTTAATGTATGGGATAATGTATGGGATAATGTATGGGCATTCTCAATACCCTGGGAAAATAATGGGATAATAATGTAATGGTTAATAAGTATGGTTAATAATATGGAAATTAATGGCTAATTATTATCTAATACCCTCTGGTTCTTATGGGATAATAATGTAGTTACTGTTTTAACCACATTATATGGGATAATTGTGGTTAATAATTATGATCAATACCCTCGGGTAAACTAGTGGTTAATAATGGTTAATAATGTTGTTTATGGTGATGTATACATATATATATAATAAGGTTAAAACAATAATAAACCATCTCCTAAATCACCATAAATGTGATATATACCATTCCCAAATGGGTTGTTTGTTCTTGTTTTAACCACATTATATGGGAAAATATGGATAATAATTATGGATAATAATTATGGTTTGTAAATATGGTTAATAATTGGGTTCATAATTGGCTAATACCATCTGTATGGTTAACAAAAATGGCTATTATGTATGGTAGACAATATGGTTATACAAAATAATAATATATCAAAAAAATATAATAATTGTTAAGAATGGTTAATATTAATATGGTTCATATTGTTTGACATTGATCAACATCAATGATTATCAATATATGGGATAATAATAGTGTTAATAATCTGGTTAATAATATGATTATATCACATATATGATGGTTATCACATTGACCATTCATTATCAATGCTTATCACATATACTGGGCGTTATTGGGCATTATTCAGCTTGAATGGTTAATAATATGATTAATAATATGACAAAAAATATGATTAACTAATAATATGATTAATAATATGGTTAATGATATGATTAAGAATAATGGTTATCACATTGATCATTGTCAATGTTTATCACATATATTGGGCATCATTGAGCATTATTCGGCTTGAATGGACTCCGACGCGTACTCCGACTTCGACTCGTCAGAAGCTTTGACACACAGCAGCTTTTACACACGGACGCATTTACACACCAAAGCTTTTACACACAGACGCGTTGACACACAGACGCTTTTACACACAGCAGCTTTTGCACACAGAAGCTTTTACACACAGAGGCTTTCCCGGCCTCCGTCCCAAAAGCTCTCCCCAAGCAGAGTGACCGATTTTCGGTGTTTTTTTCCACGCAAACGCTTATACACACAGAAGCTTTTACACATAAAAGCTTTTACACGCACAACAGCTTTTACACGCAGAAGCTTTTACACATAGAGGCTTCTACACACAGAACCGTTGACACACAAAAGCTTTTACACACAGAACCTTTGACACACAGAACCTTTACACACAGAGGCTTTTACACACAGACGATTACACACAGAGGCTTTTACACACAGAACCGATTACACACAGACGCTTCTACACACAGAACCTTTTGCACACAGAAGCTTTTACTCACAGACGCTTTTACACACAGGCGCTTTTACACATAGGCGCTTTTACACACAGGCGCTTTTACACACAGAAGCTTTTACACATAGAACCTTTTACACACAGACCAAAGAACCTTAACAGAAAAGCACAGGCTATGGCCGGCGGGCTTGCCGTAGGCACTTAAATATGTTAATCTGGAACCTAATTCGATTTACAAGTGAGCTTTACTGATAAACGATGCCATCTTTACAACCTGAAATTCAGAGACTACATAATTAAGATTGGCTTCAAAAGTTAGGAAACAGCAGGTCTCCGTGCGTCGCAAGCAGGTGCCCACAAAGGAGATTGGGAGATTCATTAATACCCACTAATATGTTCCATTATTGTTGTTGTTGCTGTTGTTGTTTCAATCACCATGTAATTACAGTAACAAGCCCGTAAGCATTATACATTCCAAAAAGAAACTATGAACAGGAAAATCCGTATGTCTTTTTTGGTTTATATCTCATCTTTTCGTGGTTATATCACCATGTTTTCCGAGACTTACTGTATATTCCATTACTATTCCATTACTCATTATTATCATGATTCCCATATAGTCACTACATGTCATTTGTATCCTATTATTTTCAGTGTTACATCCCAATATTGTCCCAAGTAATATCCCATTCTTCCCCGTGGTTAAAATACCATTGAATCACCGGTTGACTCCCAATAAATCCCCTGTGAAATCCCTCTCAATCCCTATAAATACCTATGAAATCCCGTTTTCGTTCACCACGTGTTGCCGCTTCAACCACCCTAATGGGCGCGCCCGATGGCTCTCGTAGAGCTCCCCGCTGGCCGCAAGGAATGCCTGATACAGTTGGATCAAGAACACGTTCGTTGATGGTATGTATGTATGTATGTATGTATGTATGTATGCATGCATGGATGTATGTATGTATGTATGTGTATATATATATATATATGTTTGATATGCATATATACTTGTATACGCATACATACACATTCATACTGGATAGTTGCTGATGATTTTACAAATTCAGAGTGATAAATGTCTTGCAAATGTAGTCATAATCACCCAAATGAAGTGCAATCATTCTTGCTTTTAACACTGCCCATTTGCTGCTAATCTCTATAAATAAATGTAAAGTACATAATATATATAATATGAATATATGACTACTATATATATATGTACATATATATATATATATATTCGTACGGACAGTTTCGCCCAAGGATACTCAGGACAGCACCCCTGATATAGAGAAAACAGGGTAGACGGAGGTGAAACTTCGTCATGTTTCCTCTGTGGTTGTCATTGACCTTAGGATTCCTTAGGTGGGAGCAGCCATGTACAACATACAGATTTGTTTTGGGGATGTCAAACGCGGCCAGCTGTTGATTCAAACGTGGCTAAACATAAGAAAGCGAAAAATGGCTGGCTGGATCCCAGGTCGTGTGGCATGTCACTTTGGTATAATGTATCTATAGTTGTATTATATATATTATAATATATATATTATAATATATATATATATATATTATAATATATATATAATGTGTATATATATATTGTGTATATATATATTGTATATATATACACATGTGTCACCCGATTGCTACACCAATCAATAGCATTACACCAATCAAAAGGTCCTGGGATGGGTCTACTCTGACGATAAGTTGACGCCTGTGGTCCTCCCCACTTGCTTTCGATTATCTCCTGCACAACGCAACGGTTTCGAGGTTCGACTTGAAAGGCATCTCGTTTTGTAGTTTAATATAGGATATGAATATGGGAAAAAAACAAGTTTTAATATAGGATATGAATATGGATAAACCATATTTTCCATCTCGTTTTATATGGTTCAAAATGGGATGAACATGGGATGAGAAAAAGGATATGAATGGATTTACCCTCCATCATGAAACATGGCAAGCTGGAAAATCACCTGTACGTGGAGCTCTTTTGATTGGAAAAAAACACGAAAAAATGGAGGATTTTCCAGCATGCCACGTTTGATCTGGTTTGTGGTTTGAACCCCTCTGAAAAATATTAGTCAGTTGGGATGATTATTCCCAATACATGGAAAAATAAAAAATTATCCAAACCACCGACCAGTTGATTACCTGACGGTAATTCAAATATAGGAAGTTTCTTAGAGGTCCTTCTGGACATGAAATTCTTGGAGCAGCCAAAAAAACATGAGGCCTCAGTATTCCCAGACCCCAAGTGGTTCAAGTGTCTGAAAGCATTGGTGACTATTGGTGAAAATGTGGTCGTCCAGTACTTTCAGCAAAGGACAAATCATCCCCAATCAATGATGTTCCCATATTTTACCATTGAAATGCTATCGGGTCGGCTTACCAAAGGGCATATATATATATGTATGTATATATATATGTCTTTGCCATCCCATGCTTTAACGATGATCAGAACTTCACTGAAGATGGCTGAAGAATCCTGTTGGATGAGCCGGAAGTGTCATGTGATTCTTCATTTTTCTGTCTGATATCCCCTGAGATTCATCACGAGAATCGGTGATGTAATAGAGTCGTCGCCTTTTGTTACCATCTAAAAGGCTGATGCTAAGATTCACAGATTCATAATTCATTCTTTGCAGTGATAAACAGCCCGGCAGAAACCCTGATGGAATTGATTCATGTTGGGGTCCCAGTTGGCAGGGCTCACCTGGCAACAGCCATGCTTTTCAATGAAACAGTTGGGTTCTCAGCCATTATGTGAGGGAGTATACTGTATCCATATCTGGTACGTGGTTTTGCTCCTCTGTGATAGTCAAACTATGTTCAATTTCCATTGTTGATTGGCAAAACCATGGCAAGCCCCTGTATCATTAGTTTGGATTGATTGATTGATTGATTGATTGATTGCTTGCTTGATTGATTGATTGATTGATTGGTAAAACCCCCCCCCCCTTGAGCCCCCATATCATACGGTCAACAACCCCCATTATCCAGCAGGGCTGGCTGAGGGCTGGTTAAAGCCTCACTTGACAATCATATTATATCATATGCTATTCTGCTTAACCCACCACTCAGTCATACAATATCTTATTATATAGGATATATATATATATGGGTAAAATATAATATTTCACTAACCTGAATTAAGGCCATTTGGGGATGATTTCCCTTACTAACCATGATTCCAGTGAGGTCGCAGTATATATATATAGGTTTCTCCGAATTTCAGGATACCCTAAATTACCGTTTTCTACCGTAAATGGCCCACATGTGATTTTTACCTCAGCGAAAAACTACTCCCACCATCTCCCCCACAACCCTGGGCTCCACTAACTTGTGCCATGCATCTGCACGGCTGATGCTTCCAGCCGTGACTTGCAAACATGACATGTGGTGAACTCCGATTTTTGTAGGGGGATATCATTGTGGTTGAAAAAAACATAGTGGGTCATGGTAAACCATATAACTATAACATACTATAATAACTAAAAGAACGGTGTTATATCAGATGTATAACTATCTGCAATAGCTAAGTTAATGAACATGACTGCAATAACTATGGTTCATTAGGGGGATACAACGAACGAGTTAATGGGGTTACGACCCACCAACAAACACAACTGGGATCAACTGGGGGGCCGCAGCTTGTAAGTGGGAAATCACCCGAGTGCAATCCCCTTAAGATAAATATATATATATGTGCATGCGTATATATATATATACATATATATATAGGTTTTACATGGGCTACGGCTCATGGGCTTATGAACCACTTAGATGCAGCCCCTGGCGTATGGCAGCCAGGAATTCCGTAGCCTAGCCACCGATGATTTATCCCAACTCATTGCCACTCTCATGGGTGATTATCATCTTGGTAATAGCCCTTGGTATTTTCACAATTTACTGTGGAAAAAATAGCTGTGTTTAAAATCTTTAAGAACGGTAAATCAATGAACTTTCTATGACCATGTTCCATAGCTATGTCACATTTTTTTTCAGATGGTATGGGACCCAGGGTGAACGGATTGAACCAACCATTTGATGGTGATGTTTGATTCATTGATGGAATATATATATATATATGTATAGTAATTATAGTTAATATGGATATTGAAGTAAGGGCAAACTAACATGGCGATGGAACATCACAATTAAAAAGAACGGTAAATCCGTTCCCACTAAATGGTCCATGGCTTCCATAACTCTGTGACAAATTTCCAGAGAATAGCGCTGATTCTTGGATGATTTGCTGATCCCCAAAAAAAATCAATCAAACTTATTACCTATAGATTCCCCAAATGATGGATTTCCTCTTGGGGAAATAGAAAATCATCTTAAACGAACCCACTGATCTTACACAGAATCTGGGGGTTGCCCATACGATTCCCAACAATATCCTGGAGGAAAGCGTCCCCAAATCCACAAGAACATGGTATATAAACCCTCCAAAACTGTTGCTCTATTGTTGGGTTTATCACATTCATTGATATTGATACTAATATCATCCGAACTAGAATGTATTTTTGGGATTTTGTTGGATGGGTTTAAGGGAAATTTGACATGAAACTGGCGTGTTCTTTTCACAGTAGAAACAAATACAAGAGATTCCTGCAGATTTTCCCTTCATCCAATCACTTCACCAAAATATCACCAAAAAAAACGCACGTTTTCAGAACCCTCTGTCGTCCCTTTATACCGGTTGCTTGATTGGATTGTCCAATTCATGGATTGTGGTCATCCCCTATACAGTATATACACATATAACTGTATGTATATAATGTATATATATATGTGAGTTTGCATGCATATACATCTATATATATATATACATATAAGTATATATATATATACATATGGGAGTATTAAACATCTTATAATGATAATCGATCAGGGCTCCATCGCGGCAGTTCTGTTCCTTCCGAGTCTCCGCACTCTCGATGTAAGTTGGCAGCCCGTGCCACCATGATCGCTGGCCGTAAGGCCTGGTTTAGAAATGCCGACCTCGGTACCTGATTTTTAGCCCATAGGTACATAAGTGATATGTTAATAAGTACCTATGGTACATTGTAAGTACAATAATGGTCCGAATGGTACTTATAATGGTACTATATACAGTACCTGGTATATAAATAAATATTAACATATTTACTTACCCATATACTCCATGGTGCTGGTATATTTACCTACATAACTGGGTGATTTGTATGGCAAATGTTAGTAAATATGCCAGCACCATGGTTCGCATATGGGTTATAAATGGTTATAATACAACATAGGTACTTATGATGCTGATTTACCTTTGAAAAAAATGATGATTTACCCATTGAAGATGATTACCGTAAACAATAGTGGCTTTCCTATGACAAAAAGACATGATTTCCCTCATCCATCCCATGGGAATCCGTCTTGGTGAATCTCATGGGACCCCTTTTTGGACCTGTCATGGCCATCTGACGAATTGTGGTTTCGGTTTCGAATTTCAGTGACGAACCCGGACGGCTTGTCCTACTATTGGTGGTGTCCCCAGTTTGAAATGGCTAAAAAAAACCCATGAACTATAGATTTATCACCTGGTAAATATCGATTAAAACCATAGTTATTGGACAAATCATGGCACCAACTTAGCGATTCACTGGGGAAACTCCTCCAGTATCTATTGCTCCATTTTTTGGGTGTTTCGCCTTGGACCCCAAAAAGTTTCGCCTTCGGTCCATCTCCGGGCCTACCTTCAAATCCATCCCTTGCAGGGAGCTGTACAAAACCTGACATGTCGAGTTGTGACGCACGTCGCCAAGGCGACATGACAGGTATGTTTTTTTATGGTTTTTTAAGCCCAACTAGTTGGCTACATCAACATCCACCATATTCCACCATTTAAGATCCTAGTTAGCTTAGTTATTTTTACCAAATTGACCTCTCCAGGCCAAGACCTGTTGGTTTCTGCCATGGGGCCAGAAAATGGTCATATTTTTTTTTGAATGGGGAAAATGATGTTCTTAACGCTTGCATTTTGAGGTATCCTATTAAGCCTATGTTTGGATAAAGCCAGTCTAAAAAATGGTCAAATCTCTGGCCCAAAACACACGAATCGAGAAAACACATTTTAACTTCAGTACAGTACTAGTTCTATTCGAATTTGCAATGTTGTTACCCTATGGTAAACGTTTACATAACTATGGAAAGATCCACCCATTTTTCATGGGAAAATCCACTATTTTTATGGCCATTTTCAATAGCAAACGGTTAAATTACCAGAGGGTACACATGTTGCAACTGGACACCTTCGATTCGGTCAGATCCAGTCTTTTAAGCTGCCGTCAGATCCAGGGTTGATCCGTTTTCATCCCAAGGGGCGAAGTTTGGTGTCGATGACCGGACTGTTGTTATCCCAAGAATATTGATGTTGTTACTATAACTACTATAAGTAAATATGTTTTTTTTAAAGTTAACTATAACTATAACTATATATAACTATAGTGCTATAACTATAACTCCTATCAAGTTAGGATCCCTGGGATGATTTTTGAGGTATTAAGCTAAGCCCTATGAAAATGCGGGGATGAGCATTCCCTTCGGTAACCCATTACCCCATGACATCAGCCAAGTGCAAGGAACAGACGCTCCACCGGCTGCCGACAACTTTGTGAGGAAGTCCTGCGGCAAGCCATTGTAACATCAGTTAGAAAGGTTTCCCAACATCAGTGCTGCATCATCTTCCCTGTTTACATCTGTGTACTACTTTACTACTGTTTACCGGGGATGGGAAGTGAACAATGGCTTCTCAACCAACCGATGATGGAAACTGGATGTTTCCATCCAATAGCTCGGCGGCTAGTGATCCGCATGGATTGCAACCCATGAGTTGCCCCATGATAAGTGGGGATACGACTTGAAATGTAGCTGACTTCACATCCATTGAAACTTCACAAATCATCACAGTACCTGTCAGTTTACACATATTTGTGAAGTGAAGGGAAAACTTGTCTATCCTGGTTTGTTTTTAGTAGGATTTTACTGACATCAATCTTTTTTACCATATATTATATTGCCGGTTCTCCCCTTGATTTGCCTTGATATATTCCCCATTATATCCCGTTCAGTCTACTGTTGACGCTTAACCCCTACATGGACAAACTCAATTTCGCCTTGGCATTTTTTTTCGATAGGATTTTTCACCAAAATCTCTCTTTTTGGGGACATTATGTATATATATATGTATATATATATGTATATATATATATGTATATATATATGTGTGTGTTTGTTTTTTTGTGGGCAATCCTACTCCACCAAGTTATGAATAAATAGTTTGCGATTTTCTGATGTTTCAGAAGTATAGCAAAAGATTTTTCAGAAAATCAGCAGAAAAACATATGTATATATATAATATCATATATATATCATATATATATATATATATCATATATATATATATATATCATATATATATATCATATATATATATCATATATATATATATATATATATATCATATATATATATCATATATATATATCATATATATATATATCATATATTGTTGAACTGGTAACGGGCCTTTAAACCAAATCTTCCACCTTGACCACCTGATCAGAAGTCCTTGATCACAAGGATAGGTAATGGATTCCCTGTCCAAACTTGTTACACTTCTCGATTTAGTG
>Ga0126342_10000857_pt1 | contig 38158 bp, 34 predicted proteins | sample Cyp1metagenome_FD_92528 | JGI IMG/M metagenome (GOLD analysis project Ga0126342, IMG submission 92528) | Coral microbial communities from Lord Howe Island, Old Settlement Bay, Australia - Cyphastrea 1 metagenome | ecosystem: Host-associated > Invertebrates > Cnidaria > Coral ... | reverse complement strand
TCTGTATGTCTGTATGTCTGTATGTCTGTATGTCTGTATGTCTGTATGTCTGTATGTCTGTATGTCTGTATGTCTGTATGTCTGTATGTCTGTCTGTCTGTATGTCTGTATGTATGTATGTATGTCTGTATGTCTGTATGTCTGTCTGTATGTATGTATGTATGTATGTATGTATGTAATGTATGTAATGTATGTAATGTATGTATGTATGTATGTATGTATGTATGTATGTATGTATGCATGTATATGTATGTATGTATGTATGTATGTATGTATGTATGTATGCATGTGTATGTATGTATGTATGTATGTATGTATGCATGTATATGTATGTATGTATGTATGTATGTATGTATGTATGTATGTGTGTGTATGTATATGTGTATGTATATGTGTATGTACTTGTATATGTATATGCATATGTATATGTATGTGCATGTGTATGTGTATGCGTATGTGTATATATATATGTATGTATATACTTACATTACATTACATTACATCACATCACATCACATCACATCACATCACATCACATTACATACATAGCAATTTCGACCTGGGTCACCACCTTGAAGCAATCCCAGTAAGAAATCCTTGTGGGAATGGCTTGCCCATCACTGGAGCAGCGCCTAATATAATTCCCATCAACTGTGGAGATATCTACCATTAAACCCTAGCTTTTTATTCTGTTTTGGTTTAAACCCTAGCTATTTGAGTTCAAACCCAATGAATCCAGATCACTGTGCCATGTCCCAGATCGGCGACAAGTCGTGGCTCGACAATACCGCCGGGCGCACCCCGCCAAGTCAATTCGCTTTGCTGCGAATTCGGAATTGGTCGAGTCTGCGCACGGATGGCTCCATGGTTTTCACAGGGCTTTCCGAAAATGGTGGTACCTCAAAAACAACCCCTTCAATCGGATTTTCCATTCTAATTTAAAACCATCCAATTTTGGGTATCCACATTTATGGAACCCCGCATATGGGGATCTTGAACCATCAAACATGAGGTCTGTTATGATATTACTGTTAATGGGATCCGTATTTTCTATAACCACCAGCAGAAGATTTCACCACGTCCGATTGATTTCCAACATCAACAAAATCAACAATATGAAGGTTAAGCTTAAGGATTCCATATGCAACCCATGGTGCTGGTTGTGTCAAAACCTACAACACTGGCTGATTTATTTCGGGTTTTTATGTTGGTGTGCATATTCAAGCACCATGGAGCAAAACTGGGGACTTTTTTTTGTTTTTTTCACCAACTATCTGGGCATTACGGATGGAATATGACGGAATATCACCAGCACAGGGAGTAGGTAGCAAACATGTAGTGTGCTCAATCCCATGATATTAAGCCCCAGTGATGGGTCCAGACTATGAAAGCTGGTGCGTTTTGAGCGAAATGTGGTGATTCTTTTGATGGGACACGTTATAACATATATATATATAATTATAATACATTTTATATATATATACATAATTTCCAAGGAATACTTCAGAATACTCTGATAGTTACATTATACACAATAGTTCACCATGCAGTCAATACTTCAGAAATCTTCTGAATACTCTGATAGTTGGGAAGTATGATAAATGTTTACAAGGTGCAATTAACACTTAGCAACTATCAGATTGCCCGGCCTGGTAAATGGGCTAACATAACGAACTGGAAAGATCCACCATGCATGGGACAAATACCCACGATTTCGACTGGGTCATTTCCAGTAGCTCGTGTCGACAAATTACCAGAGGCTATAAATCACCATTTCTAGTGGTTAAACCACCATTTCTATAGGTTTTTCATCACCATTTCTATCAGCTAGTTAGGTTTTTCATCACCATTTCTATCAGAAATAATTACTTCGTGACTCTCTAAATTTTCTCAGCTAGTCACTCTCCGATCACCACAGCGTGGCAATGGAAGGTATTTTTACCATGAAATCACCATCAAACTCCCATGAGAATTTCCTGAAATCACCATTAAGATACCAAATTCCTATAACATCACCACTAACATCCCATGAAAAATAATTTCCCACTAAAATCCCATAGAAATCAACACTAACATCTCCTTATATAAACGTCTATATTACTGTTCTACTGAAATCACCTTACGTTATTCATCATTTTTCCGTCGCATCCCGAAAAAAAAGTTCGCCTCTTCGACGGCAGCGCCACACCTCGTGGGTGGGATAACCGCTGGTTCTATCCACCATCTATTCATCTATCCATCCATGTATCTGTTTATTTAATTTACTAAATAGATTAACATAACATTACATTATGTTATGTTATATCGTAGTATAAATTATAAACCATGTATATTATAGATTATATATTATATTACAAATTACATGAATATTAGAAATTATATTAATTATATATATGATTATATTACAATATATGTTATATTATATATTATATTATAAATTATACGGCATTATTATAGTATATTATGTTATATTATATTACATAATACTAACATCATTATGTTTCCGTATTTGTTTATTACATGAATATATTTGCCTGGGGTAAACAAAAACATTGAAGTTTGGATTTCACTTGATTAACCAAGTTCCACATGTTCCTAACAATGCAGAGCAGTCAGCATTCTACTAATTCACCGACCTGACATGTTGGGTGATTCTAGGGCAGGTTCACGTTACCCTCTGGTAATTTCACATAGCTATTCAAACGTGGCTTGGTTCAATGATTTCACTATTACAAATGATCAGCATGGCATGGTCTACCCATGGCTATGTCTTCAAAAAGATAGAGAAGAAAAATCCTGCTGAAATACATAGCCATGGTAGAATAATCATCTATATTTAGATACCCTGTTACGTAACTGATAAATCACTTTTCTATATTGTTTTTGGTTAATATGAACGATCACCCTGGTAGCCCGAAACCTCGCATGGGGTTGGTCTAAACTGTGATGCACATGGTGTTTTTTTTGCAGCACTTCAGGTTTGACTAACAAATGATACATGCCTACAGTTATGGCCCAAAATACCAGTTATAAGTACTAAGAAAACCCCATTTATAGAATGTATAATCCCATAGAAATAACCAGTTATAACTAATAGCCATGGCCATAATATAATATTTCACTAAGCTGAAGTAAGGCCATATTGGGATGATTTCCCTTACTAACCATGATTCCAGTGAGGTCGCAGTGAGGTCGTTATAATTTACCCAGACAAATGATACATGCCTATGGATGAAAATGATCAAAGCCATGGCATTCCACGCAGCCATGGCGTTCCAGGAGTTTGCAGCGCCGTATGCAGCGTCAGTGGATTAATAAACCCCGTTTGCTGCTGCTTAATTGGGAGGGTACCATAAAAAAGTATCAGATGAAATGACTGTTGGAGTACCCCCCCCAAAATTAATCAACCATGGTTACCATGGTTTAGCAAAATCCGGGGTTGACATTACATCCAAAACTTGGAGTTTCTCAGCCAGGGTACTGAACTGAAGCCACCTTTTGCAAAGGGGCGGCGTCCTGTCAATGCATACCTTGCGCTTGGTGGTTGTTGGATGTTCTTGGAGACTTTGACACCCAAGAAACACATGTTCTGAAAGGTCCAAACATGGCCATTTTGTCAGGTAATCTTAGATACCCATTTTAAAAGATCAGGTGCCCTCTGGTAAAATAACATAACTATGGACAATTACCGTTTTAAATGGGTAACTCCACTATAAATGGCCATGTTCAATAGCTATGTTAGTTTACCAGAGGGTAATCTTGAGCTGGAAAGTCGGGACAGAACATCCCACCATCGGAAACGAAACACATCGGATCCATGCTCCGTTCTTTTCTGGGCCCGCAACAAGCGCACAACGAAGCTGGTGGCGAAACACCCATGGAAGGGACGGCGCACTTTTCGTCAAAGAGGGGCGTGCTTGTCGGTTCCTCCAATTCCGGAGTTTCTTCTGGCCTCCAGGTTTGATTCTTGCTGGTGCTGAAAGAGCCCCTTCAAACATCATTTCTCATTAGTAGTTCTGCATCTTCATCATATTCATCATATTCATATTCATCATATTCATCATATTCATCATATTCATCATCATCATCATCACCATCATCATCATCATTCCAAATAGAATCCATGTAGCAAGAAACAAACCATATTTAAACCCAACCCAGCGGTATTATGTGACCGGGGATGGAGGATCTTGAGAAAGGGATGGGACAGTCTACAACAATCGAGCAGCTCGAGCAGAGCTACGGGGAACATATAATATCTGGTTGGTGGTTTCAACCCTCTGAAAAATATTAGCCAGTTGGGATGATGACATTCCCAATATATGAAAAGTCATAAATTTCCATGGTTCCAAACCACCAACCAGATATACATTCAAAGGTCTTCACACCTTTGTTTTCTGAGAAAACATCTTCATGTTGCCGTAGCCTGATTCGAATTAACGTCTGGCTGGCTTCTTTACTGACTAAGATCAGATTTTGTGGATCCTTGAAAGGTGGTGCCTTTCAAAAAATCTTCATGGTTTGTTGGCTATAGTTGGTTTATGTTCCGCCAATAAACAACAATCTAGTTATTTCAACACCATGAATCCAACTTAGACAATCCAGTAAACTGTTTGACTATCTCAGCAAACATAAATCACCTCTGAACAACCCAGTTTTCTTGGATAAATCCCTTTTGTTTTGGGGCTATACCAAGGTTGAGCACATGTCGCTCAAGCACAATGGACAACCAGTTGCCAATTTTAGGTTCACATTGTCGGTGTCTTTTTGTGGGTTACTATGTTCCTTCAAAATCCTTTACCATCTGGCTATTTAACATAGCCATGGAAAATCACCATGTTTTAATATGTTTTAATAGGTAAACCCAGGTAAACCATCTATTTCTATGGGCCATCTATACCATGGCTATGTTAAATAACCAAAGGGTAAAGCTGGTTTATGTGATTGTATGGCAACACATTCAAAGCATTGCAGCAAAAAGCAAGTTTTTAAGCACCCCCCCTCAAAAAAAATATAGAAACGTATAGAAAAGTAACATCCTACTATAATGGTGGTACAAGTAGATTATACAACAGCCTATCTTTTTGACAACCTGCACCAAAAAACATAGTCGACCTGGATCACAGCTGCGATCACCTCCAAAAAGACCAAACGCAGGGAGTTTCTTAAGTAACCCTCCCTCGGTCCCTCCACCAGGAAAAATAAAAACAAAAAAAAACATTCAGATTCACAAAGTGGATGTTCCATTCGGAAAATCAACATCTTCAGAATCTTCAGCACATCCATGAACATAACTGGCACTTATGCTTAGAATCATCAGCCAGTCTAGCAGCCACTGCACATATGAATGCGACATGTTACATGTTGCAATCAGTACATATGTACATATCAAGTACTATTGCCAATATTTCAGAATATCCTGATAGTTACAGTACACTGCTATGGTATCCTCAGGGTCCATGGCAAACTTCTTTCTTTTTCATCGCTTGGCCCGCTTGGCTTCCGCACGTAGACATGAGTCCCTCGCTGTGTTGTGGAGAACGTAGAAGCTTCTGACAGGTTGGGATCAAGCTACAAGTTGCCCCAGTCACGGTCACGATGATATATCTATATTATCATAGTTAATGGATGTTAATGTCCGACCAGTTGTTCCATCATCATAAGCCCACCAATTGTGACTGAACCACCTTTTGCACATCAACGGTTATCGAGAAGGACATGCCATTCTGTTCGCCCAAATATTTGAATATGTGGTGCTTCATCGGATGAAATTCGTCGCAGTTGGTAAGTTGGTGAACAAAAACGCCAGTCATAAGGGGATTAAATTAAATTAAGCGTACTTCTCCCACTTCAAACCAGGAATCAAAGATCATAGAAGCTACCTCGCTTGGGACCACCAAGTAGTCACAGAACTGGCCGTGTCATCCAAGTCATCAGACTATGACTTAGTATGAACACCCATGGTGACTTGGGGGTATGCCTACTTTAGGAAACCTCCATATTATATATATATATATATATATATTTATTTATTTATTATTATCATCATTATTATTTTTATTTGTGTTATTATTATTATTATCATACTATATATATATGTATATCTATATAATTTGATGGGCAAAAAACAATGGTTTAGAACCTCATTTCCGCGAGATCTTTTCTATGCGCCAGTGTTCAATGTGTTCAATGCATTTCAGTGCTCTAAAAGCAGAGGCACGCAGACATCTTGGAAGTCTTTTGCCAAAAACTTGGCTAAATACAAAGCTTCTGCCATATGCGAGCTGGGCTTCCTGGGTGTCGTTCACCCCAAATGGCTTGGACAAGGGGATTTTTGGTGGCGACAGAATGGGAAGATGTGCAGATGCAATGGAAATATGAATGGAATATGTAACCAACCAGCAATATGATGGTTAAATGGTTCCATGAGTTTCGAAACTGGCTTTGCGGCCAAATGAGCCTGGTTCACCCACTTGTAAATGGAATAGCCAGGGAATCCGGGACTCATGATCACCAGGGTTATGAAACAGATACTAAGTGGGAAGACCTTCCAATTCTTCCAAGTAGACCCTGAATATACAATTGAATTGAATATATAGTCTCGGTAAAAGGACCAATAAATTGGGCCAACATTTTGTTTTGTGCACATTGATCGAGGTATTTGGTGGTGACCCTCTGCATATCCAGCCTTCCAAAAAATGAACACCCAAGTGTCTGGCTACTGTCACCAAGAAAAGAACTGAAAAGAAAATTGGGAAACACATCAATAGCACCATCAATAGCATCTGCTTGTCAGTTCAGCAACCTACCATCTCAAAAAAAAAAGGGGAGAAATTCTTGAAAGCTCGATCGGATCACTCTGACAGGGCTAAAGCATCACAAAGTGGGAATTCGCCCCACATGGACACCTCATTTTTTAGACCAAAAACAGCAGTCCACCTATAATTAAGTACCTTCATTATGGCACATCTTTCTAGAATCACCAGCCGGGTTACCCCGGATTCTTGAGAGGAAACTCCGGGATCTGAAACTGCCAAGATTCAGAATGTTGTACTCAAAGCTGTCTTCTCTCCTTGAGGTGACGTTCATCAAAGCCACTTGCGCTGTGACCATCGACACATCTAGCAGCAATCCTTACCGAAATTGATCCAGTGCTCAATTCACGGCACTTCTGTGGTGGGACATGTGCTATGTAGATTTATCTACTGCATAATAAACACGCGAAACAGAACTATTAGTTATAGAATGTTATAGATGCATAGAGGTGATGTTATTGCCTGTCTTACTTTAATGAGAAATTATGATATATATATATATAGAGAGAGAGAGGTATAGGCCGATAGTCCTTCTTGGGAACACCTCATTCAGATATGGTTGTGTGAAAAAGGGTGTATGTCCCCAGCTTCTTTCAATACGGAAAGTGATATTTTGAACCTGCTCGAGTTAGGTATTTTCACATCTTTTCAGACAAGTCCATATAAGCCAGGAAAAAAAAACTATTCCATCATAATCGATGGTTGTATCCAAATTCTGCTTAAAGTAACCCCCAAATCAACAATGGAACTTTCCGTGGTTCATGCAGTTTTGGCCAAACTGTTAAGGGCCATGGCCCTGTATGAAAATCATCCGCACCCAGCATCCGCCTTGCTTCCGACACCCAGTGGGGCAGCAAATCAACTTCAAAAAGTCGCTTCCGAACATCGCGGCTGAAGCATCGAACTGCTTTCGACCGAGACTCACCATGGCACCATCAATGTCATAGGCAAACCTCATAGACCGAATGAGGTTCACCAAAGTGGCAGAATTTAGATATTAACGATATTAGAATAGATGGACAAGATTGACATTGTATCAAAACCGTTGAAATAGTATCATACTTGTATCTAGAGGATTGCACACTACTATATGCACATGTGTGTAAGTATATCTATACGGTCTATACGTAATACGTATGTAAAGATCTATTTCGATACAGGTCTCGAGACAGGTCTCAGATTGGGGTCCTGGGATTTGGAGCCAATCCCATAAAATAAAAAAACAACATGGGTTGAATCTTAGAACATCTATAATTATATGTACATATTATATATACATATATAAATATATGTATATGTATATTATATTATATTGTATTATATTTTATTAAAATATATTATATTTTATCTTATTCTATTTTACATTAAAATATATATTTTATATATATCATATATCATATATCATATATATTATATACTATATTATATTACATTAAATTACATTGTATATATTATAATGTAAACATATAGATCTTTTGCAGGAAACATACGGTATCACCATTTATCAACCGATCCTGGGATTCCCCAGACTGGGATTCCCTTCAGAACTTGCCTTTTTCAACGCCAAAATCATGAGGTCAAAATCTTCATCAAAATCATCATCAAAATGCCTCGTAGTCCCATTAAAAAGCCAGCCTCAGACCATCATTTCTATGGATTAAAGATGATTAAAATGAAGAAATCCCACCACAATCACTACTTAACTAATCTATGGCACATATATCTGCTGGTTGCTGGTTGACCAACCCCTAAGTCAATTCTTGGGCCATTTTTGGGGTAAATGTAGGTACATATTCCAGCACCATGGAGCATCTGGGTATTTAAATATATTTCCTGGTTGGTGGTTTCAACCAACCCCTCTGAAAAATGATGGACTTCGTCAGTTGGGATGATGACATTCCCAATACATGGAACAATAAAATTCATGTTCCAAACCACCAACCAGATTCACACTCACCTACTGAATCCAGACAACAAGAAACCACCAACATATCAACATCAAATCTGGAAAAAAAAATAACATTCAGGCAGGATTTCTCTACGTTTTGATCGTTCTTTTGGTGGACTCGTCGCTCAGAGACTCTTCGAGGTAGTTGAGACCAAACATCACCGCTGGACGAGCTGTTGTTGTTGCTCCCGCCAGGGCCGGCATCAAGGAATAGCCTCCCAAGCAGATGTCCAGCAGGCGCCATGTTTTCCCCCATTTTCACCACCTTTTGTTTTATAGGGGATGCTTCACTACAATAAAGAAAAAAACATGAAAAACCTGGCCATTTCTGGTTGGAACTGGGCTTCCATGCATATGTCAATCTTCCAATGGATTGGTTTACGGGAGAAATATCGGCAAAATCTAAGCCGCATTTCTTGTTTTACCATGTTTTACACCCCTTCATTCATCGGGGTCTCTTGCACCCTGCACACACGGGATATCTCAAGAACAAACAGAATGCTTGACCTCCGGATGAGAACAACCATGCCCTTTGGTGGAAACATAGACAGGGTCGGGGTGCTACCATTCACATCACACCAGAGTTGTTCCATGGTGGTTACTTCTCAATGATTGTTGTTGGAAATTCATGATGTCTCAAAGATTTACAGTATCATAATGTGAGCCATGAAAAATACCCCTGTCCTACCTCATCAGACTGGTTCGTTGATAGGTATTCCGTTAGTAATAGTATAGGTTAATGAACACCAATGAACAAGGTTGGTTAATAACCAATGACTGATCAACGGGCAATGAGGTTGCTATCACTTGTCCCGCCCTACTTCTTGAAGAAATTAGTGTCCCATTCACTAAATTATTGCAAGGTAGTACCCACTTGTTCTATTTTGATTTATAGCCCCATCTCACTATCATTATAATAATCCTAGATCCTGCTTATATTTGGTATGAACCAACTTGGCTAGCTATGTGTTTGAGGTATGTACCTAATTGTTCTTCAGAATACTGTGCAAACTGTCACAGCAGTACATCATATATGGCTCAGGTTCAAAATTAGATAACTATAAATATACCACAGGGTAGCCCCATCAATCCATATAGTTAGACGGAGGGAATTTCATAATGCGACAAAGTCATTTGTCTTCACAGGCGACCAACGTATAACTGGGCTGCTCCCAGCACCCCTTAAATATACGGGGAAAACACGGGGGGGGCTAGATAACGAATGATGCTTAGAGTTGTTTGCCCCCATGTGGCTACTATTATGGGTTGGAGGAAGCCTGTTATACCCTCTGGAAATCAGACGTGGCAATGGAACCCTCCTATAGATGGAGGCCGAAAGTTGGGACAATCATCGAACTAAATGAAGGCTTTTCCAGCCACGTTTGATGACACTAGATGGTATTCTCCAATATTCCATCAATATTCCATTATATGGCAGTGTGTCAAAACCCTGGTACCTAGTGAACCCCAAAATAGCTGGTAAATGGATATTCATCCCACTAAAAATGTATCTATAGGTATTGACCCATACCCATATCACCATTAAATCACCACTTTCTACAGTGTCAGCCCCCCAGTTGTAAGTCGCCTTATAAACTCCATGAATACTATAGCCATAGTATCATACACCAAAGTGGAATTGGAGTTGTGTTCATCAACTTAGCTATCTTGTGGGACCCGCATTGTAGATGATGTTATGATGTTCCTATGGAACCCAAAAGTCATGCACGAAGTTGGCCGCACCTTGCATGGTATCAAGGGCTTTGGCCTTGGCCAAGTCCAGGAAAGTCATTGGAACCTGACGGCGAGTCTGCAACGCCCAAGACGCCAGTTCTTACTGACTTTGCCAACAAATTGTTAAGTCGACAGTGGGCTACCACGGTGACAAACGTATAAGTAAGGTACGGGACGTCTTGGGTACTTCTATCAAATTCCACGTTCAAATCCCATTTAAGCACGTTTCGTAAGCACAACAAATGGCCAAAAATAGATTGATGAAATACGATCGATGAAATGATGAACTCTGGAAATATGAAACCCAAATGCTCCATGTATGGAATATGTATACCAACATTTACCCTAAAAATCACTCAAATGTAGGTAAATATATCAGCACCATGGAGCATATGGGAAACCCATAAATCATCTCATTTTTCATCTTCGATCATCCTCAACTTGGTTGAAGGGAAAATTGAAGCTGCCAAGGGATCCAAGGGTGCCACGGCCAGGGCACATCAATCAGCGATACGGGATGATCCACGACGACGTTCTGCGGCAGTGACGGACCGGTCACCAGCAACGGGACATGCACGGAGGGCTCCCAGGGACTGGTCTTGGAGAAGTGGCCCAAATCGCCTGCGAAAAATCTGCGTCTGCGGGATGTTCTCAGGGGATGTTCTCCAGTTTGTTGGCGAAGAAAAGGAGTTTGAACATGTAACTGGTTCTTTTCCGTGGTATTTCTCGGTATATCTATTGTTATCTCATTTCCAAGGTCAGCCATTTTTTTGGGGGGTTGAATTGAACGATCACCAAATCTGATAGTGGATGTTACAGTTTGCGAAGAATTTTGAGCAGGGATTAGGTGCGTACCTCAAACACATAGCAAAGTTGGTTTACGAGGAATACTTCACAGGGGTGTATGGTGATTATAGCCATTCACAGATATAAATGGAAATATAACTCCTATTAGCCTATGTCCTATAACTAAGGTCCTATATGGTTATATATAATTATACATGTCTAACTGTATAGTAGATTATCATGATCCATATATACATATATGTTATCCATATATATATATTATCCATGTGTTTATAACTGTTAATGGCCATAACTCTATGTTATGCGCTTAGAAGCCGACGGTGTTTCCACACCGGCATCTCTAGGATGGTCCAGGCAGTGGATGAAGAACTCGTTGCTTTCGGTTTCAGCCGGTCCAAACATGCTAGAAAATGCTTCTTCACATAACACACATGTATACTGTATAATTTGTATATATATATATATTTTTATACATTAAATATAAAATATGGATATATACATATATATCCAATGTATATAGAAATAAAATGTATATATATATATAGGTATAATGTATATATATAATATATATATAATATATAATGTATATATATAATGTATATATATATATATAATGTATATATATAATTATATATATATATATATATAATTATATATATAATGATATATATATATATATTATATATATACGTATATCTAATATATACATATTTGAACCCACCAAGCAGAAAAAAGAAATGGATGGTGAGTTCCACGAACAAGTTAAGCCATTTTGGGATAATTTTTCCCTACGTTCCCCATCCAGATTTTCCTACGCTGCTTGGTTGACCAACACGAAATCCGAGAAGATTATCTCCATCAAATCCTAGGGAAAACCCAGATTACATGATTGCATTCTTATCAGATTCAATTTGATTCCCAGAAAAAAAACAATATCCACATGTTCTGAAAAAAGTCCCCAAGTCTTCACATATTGATAGTTATAAAAGTTCATTTAATATGCATGTATAATCATTTATATCCCCATGACATGCCCCCACATATTGGTTTTTATGACCATACGTGCCACATATAGTCCCATTAAAAAGCCAGCTTTAGACCATCATTTCTATGAATTAAAATGATGAAATCCAATTACAACCAATCTATAGCACATATATCTGCTGGTTGGTGGTTGACCTACCCCTCTGAAAAAATATGAAAGTCAGTTGGGATTATTATTTCCAATATATGCAAAAATAAAAATGTTCCAAACCACCAACCAGTCTGGGTAAATTGTAATATTTCACTCACCTGAACTGTTCGGCTTATATTGGGATAGTTCCCCTTATACTAACCATTGTTCCCGGGTTCCGTCACGACCTTTTTGGTCACTATAATTACAAAAAAATAGTATAATAACTATATCCCATAATATGCCCATGATAATGCCACTATTTTTCATCCCCATTCATCCCCATTCATGTGGGTAAAACAATAATCAACCATTCACCAGTCATCATCATTTGTATAGGTGGAAGATGGAGGAAGTTATGAAGTTGTACCATTCCCAAATCGGTAGTTTATCATTGTTTTAGTTTATGGCATTGTTTTGCCCACATTACCCTCTGGTAAACTAACGTAACTATGGAAAATCACCATTTAATGGGAATATCCACTATAAATGGCAATTTTCAATAGCTATTTGACATAAACAGAGGGTAATCACCATTGATGAACCTGGTGAACCCCCCTGCTCCTACGGTCCTAGGTGATCTCCATGGTCGCCGGTGACAACGATGACCGTGTTCCGACGCATCTCGTAACGTTCCAAGGTCCTCGGTGGAAACAGAATCAGCCTGGAGATGCTGTCCGAAACAGGTTTAACTGGTTGGTGGTTTCGTTCAACCTCTCTGAAAAATATATGAAAGTCAGTTGGGATGATGAAATTCCCAATATATGGAAAAATTGAAAAATGTTCCAAACCACCAACCAGATTATATATAATATACAGTAATACATACACATAATATATACATATATATATATACTATACATATAAATACAGCAACATAAATGATTTTCTTTCGGAGGTCTGCAGAATGGATAAAGCATGTGTCAAGATCACATGTTTGTGTACGGGTCAAAACCAAAAAGTATCCTGGTGGCTAAATGTTGGTAGCACAGCCCCTAAATTCAACATGGAAGCCATGTTTTTTAGTGATGTCCATGTGCGGAAAATCATCCAACCCAGACCCCAGAAATTTGGGATTCCCTGGATTCCAGTCGTTACATGTAGTGAGTGCAGTGGATGTCGATGCACCAAAAGATGGTCCAAGAAAAAGATGGCATGACCAATCTCCAGCCCATTTTCACGTACCATTCACCTTAAAGTCTACCTAGCTTGTTCCTCGCGGCATATACTGGGTGTGTCTCTGGGGAATGTGCAACAAATGGAAAGTTTCATCCATCTGTATTTTAAGGAAACATTGGTAATTAATTAAATAAATATATATATATATCGCGGGGATATTACATGGAATCTAATTATAATGATATAGTCCGATGTACAATAAAGTTAGATGCAATAGGACTAGTATGCGGCCATACTGGAATACCACAAACAATATGCTGTGTTGATGTGAATGAACACGGGGGATAGCCAAAATTGCAATCTTAATAGGGAAACCGTGAAACCTACCCTCCTGACTCTAGATAATATGATAACATACTGCAACATTACGGAAGCATGGGGAACCAGAAGGACATACTCCATGATAAATCTGAAATAGTCTCTTCCCGTTGGTTCATGAATTATGATTCCTAAATCCATCAGAACAAGAAATCTCAGCATCAAATGAGCCTCAGGCCGACCTCCAAGACACATGACAGGGGGGCCCTTCCCGTAGTAAACTTGTGGATTGTTCTTTGGGGTTTGGCTAAACTCCACAACTCTCAACCAGACTAAACCAGACCACCAAGAACTCGCTGTAATCAGCTGAACATGAACTGGCTGGTGGTTGATCTTCCCCTCTGAAAAATATGAAAGTCAGTTGGGATTACTATTCCCAATATATGGAAAAATAAAAAATGTTCCAAACCACCAACCAGTGAATCAAAGAAACATCCTAGAAGAGACAGGAATTCGGGAGATCGGGAGCCCTACCCACAACGCGGACCCCCTTCCAAATACTGTATAGATCTGAATTAAACAAAATTAGTATTATCAGATATGATCAGAACATGTTTTGTTCAGGGTAAACCATTATGAGCTAGAGCAGCTAGACTCAAACCAGGTTAATCCACCAATTTGAATGGCTAGTGAATTGTCAATTCACCCCATGATCCGTGAACACATCTGGTACCCTCTGGTAAACTAACATAACTGTAACATAACTATGGAAAATCACCATTTTTAATGGGACAACTCACTATATATGGCCATTTCAATAGCTTTTTGTAGGTTTACCAGAGGGTATCTGGTTGTTCTAGCTCCAACGGGTCCAAATTCCGCAGTCCAAATGGACTCCATTCCCTCCTGCTGCGCTTAGCATAGCATCTGCAAAATCGATTGGATCTCACGATCGATGCGAAGCAGATGTTGAGCATAGATCTGTCTCGTCTCCTGATGTGAAAAAAAAATCCATGCAGAAATGCCCTCCAGGATCCTCCAGAAAGAAACCGAGAATTCAGTTGCGAATGTTGTTTAAATTATTAAGCAAACAAATGAATTCTCAAACAAATGAGAATAAATTCAGCAAACAAACTATATTAAAAATATTAAGTACTAATATGTACTGTGTAACCACTTCTTTGTCCGTTCTGTTCTCCAAAAAAGGTGAACATTCAGGGACATGTCAAAAGAAAATCATGCCTGAATCAAATCTGCGAAGCACAGTCACATTCACCAAGTCCTTAAAAGGATGTGGTCTGTAGCGTTTGTTGCCCTCCAGATCAAAGACCAGAATCTCCGTAAAGTTTGCATCGATCGCTTCTGGAAGTCTCGCAGAGCCCCAAAGTTCATCTGGAACCAGCGGCGGGTGGGGACCCAAAAAATTCCTCAGATCAACTTTCGGCACTGATCATCGGCGGCAATCGACCATCGGCTGTGTCCATTCCAGCATCCAATTTGGGCACATGCCATGATCAAACAATGCCATCACTAGGAAATCCATAAAGTTTTTTTTATTATTTTTTTTGTAGCCCCTTTTTTCGTGGAAAAATATGGCCATCTTCCACTATTGAAAACCAACCAGCTTTGGCCGGTTTGGCCGGTGCAATGCCATTGAAAAATCGGGTCGACGTCGGGAAAAAACAGGTACGAAGCCCCATGCCAATGGATCATCATTGAACCCGTAACCTTACCATTTTGGGGTGGAATACCCATTTTTTTGGACAACATCGATGATCTGAACTCAATGATGAAGGGGATGGGGTTCGAACATGTAGCTGAACCAGCAATTTCTCATTTCGTGCAGCTTGGTCAGACAAAACACAATCTGGACACCCCTCGTTTCGCTTGTCATTGATGGGTAAGTGTAGCCAAGAACAAAGCATAGGCGTACTTGAAAGTGTAGTTCCGATTATAAGTATAAAATTGTATTTTATATATTAGATTATATTAGTATATATATATATACATATCCAAAGATCATAGTTAAAAGGGTTATATCCCAATTTATGGGTGGTTATAACCATGGTTATACCCATTTGTAACTTCAACTGCACCCCCAAGGATGGGTCAAACTGATCGACTGAGGCTGTCATCCGGCAGTTGTGACCACAACAAGAGCCCCACAAACCCATAGGTATCATAGGTAAGTCGCTTCACTTATGGCCCTTAACCTTTATTTAAAAAGTTATAAATGAGATAGAAACATGACAACTCCGGCAACTAAGTTTATATTTCATTTCAATGAGATAACTCTTCAGGGCACTGTGTTATACCTGGAAAAAAAGGGGGTTCGGATACCACTATAAATGGGGGATAAACCATAATAGTATTTAATAAACCCTAGTTATCCATAGTTTATAACCATAATAATAGTGTTTGATAAACCCTAATATTATTATAATATACCATATATTTTATTGAATCTAGTTTATAATATACCATAATACGTTTTTTCTCATGAACCATACATAGCATCAACTAGTTCGTACCCTAATACTGAATACTATAAGCCTAATAACCATAGCGTAATAGTATTTTATAGTATCTAATAAACCATATTACAAATACTATTAAACTATTAGATAATTAAATAACAGCTTAATATATTAACCATATTATCCATACAATGTGAGGCCCCCGTTCGATAGCTAAGTTGGTGCCAATAACTCCAATTTCACGATGGTTTATGGTACGCAAATAACTATAGTTACTGGGGCGAATCTAAACCAACTTATAACTGGGGGGCCTCACATTGTAACAATCATTAACCATGATCATGAACCATTATTATCCCATTATTAGCCATTATTATCCCATTATTATCCCATCATTTAATAGTATTTAATAAACTCATTAGGTTTTTTTTCTCCGGCTTCACGGGACGATTCGTCCCGACGCTTCGTCCCGACGATTCCGAAGTGTAAAATTTTCGAAGCAGATATCTCCAGATCTGTGAAGAAAATAATGGGAATATATGAACATCCACATTTAGGATATCGGGATATCATTTATTTATAATTTCTGATATTTGGATATTTAAATCCTTATCTATGATTCTATGAATAATGGGAATTCATTTATAATGGGAATTTATATAAATGATTTTATAATGGGGATATCAATGGGTAAATGTACCCATATGCTCCATGGTGTACAAAACTGGATGATTTTGTTCGGGCAAATGTTGGTAAATATTCCAGCACCATGGTTCGCATTTGGGATATCATATCCATTCATATCCATGATTGATTCAATAAGGTCAATAAGCATTTCTAACTTTAACATCTAAACTCAGCATGAAATCGCCAGGCTTCACTTGTAGAAACCACGGTTTCTCCAGTCCAAAGGTTTCTCGATGTCTCCGCAGCAACTCTTCAGCTTTTCGGCGGACCCAAGTATCGACACTGTGGTTATGATCCACCCCGTTCACCTGGCGTTGTGGCCCTTTACCGCTGATCTACCAGTGATTTTTTTGAGGTTATGAAATGTTAAACTGTTATTCATTGGATTGGTTTAAGGGAAAATCTACACCGGAAACCATGGTAAAATTACCATCAAATTGATCGGGCTTTACGGTTAAAATTGTCCCATCATCCAATTCTATGAGTTTTGAATGGGGTTATCATTCCATTCATGATTTACATGGTCTACTTAAATGGGTATGGGTCAATACCTATTAATACCATTTTTAATGGGATGAACATCCATTTACCAGCTATTTTAGGGTTCACTAGGGGTACCAGGGTTTTGACCCATCCCCAAATCTTGCTTTTGCTGGGTCGATGATTTGGCGTATTTTCCCTATATGGCACATCTTGGGGGCTCCTTCAGCTCCAGGAAATGTGACAAGTCTTACAACGGATCACCATCCAAGAACGCTGGGACCCTTTGTAATTCTGAAACCTGCGCACTGACATCATCTAACATTCCACAACATGATGTGGTTTTCAGCCTATGCAAAAGCAGTAGATATAGACAACTAATTGCCCCCCATGCCGGGGGGCATACATGAAAAAAAACGCCATGCCTTGGGACAGCGAAAGCCACATTCGATGATGCTGGTGGAGTCGCACACCTGTGTCCTTCGACAACTTTCGCCCATCGAAAAAATGCCATACGCCTCGACTGGATTCGACTGGTCCAAAGTCAAGGGACTACAGATGGCTCGAATGGTGCCCCCAAAATTCACCCAAGCATCAAGGATGTTCCCTTAAAATGTCGGGAGAATCTGGATAGATCAAGAAAATTGGAGACAAAAAACGGATACAGGTGAAAAAGGGGATTAATCAACCAAATTTGGAGGGTATAACCGGGATACTATTTTAGGATGAGCTAGGATATATGGGAACACCCCTTGTAGGTTGGTTTACCCTCTCCCATCCAACTATAGGTAACTTGTAACCAGTGATGGGTTCTGACCCTGAGGTGATACGGCGTTCGAAGAAAACGGGAGGTTGACGAAGGAAACGGGAGATTGGCAGCGACAAGAGCGAGATCGAAGCAAAAAGACTACATATTGACTACATCTTAATTATCTAATTGGCGGTTGACCTACATCCCCCTGAAAAATGATGGAGTTCGAAAAAGATTGGATCATCATCCCAACATCCAACTATTGGGGAAGTCATAAAAGCCAGGTTCCAGTCACCACCAAGCAGTTTCTTATCCAGTTTATAGCCATTTCAATAGGAAAGCTATTGAAACATGATGAGTTTCAGCATGGGATTTAGGGGCAGAGCTTCGACACAAAAATCGTCCCCCAAAGAAACTCACTCTGATTTTTGGGTCATCTTTGGGCTTTTCCCAATATATCATGTATCATGATATATCCTGTTATATCCTAATTAATTGAACTAATTGGTCTTATACCCAGTTTGATATAGTTTGATATAAGCACCAAAAAGGTAGAAAAGGAATTCCGTCCAACAGTACATTTTATCCCGCAGTCAATAAAGATGTTGGGACCTTCTAGTAGGGTTCGACATGTGCTTTATCTTTTCCGGGTTGCCGTCATATATATCTACTATATATATATATAGATACATTATATATCATTTATAACCCTTTATCAAGCTTGAATTCCTATGCATTGCTTCCCCGTCACCGTCGCCTCGCATTGCTTCTGCAGAAGGTCCAGCTCTTTGAGATATGCTGAGTAGGCATCCACAGGCTCACCGTATCCATAACAAAAAGCCTGGTTCAAGGATGGGTCACAGATTCTTGGGGGCACAACAAACATCATCAACACAATTTGGATTCAACAAGCGAGCATCAGCTGACGAATTAAGAATTAAGAAAATCAGCTGACGAATTCGGAGAAATTGGGAAAATGTTTGATATTTTTCCAGCCAGTAATGGATAAGTAATGAGTAATTTTCTAGATAATTTTCCATTAAAACCTCCATGTAGTTATTTTTGTTCCCAGCCATGTTTGATGACACCAAAGGGGCGTCGACTGCTAACTGCTAACTGATCTAACTGATCGCTGCCATGTGACATACTTGTCTACGGCTCGGATAAACCAATCCACCCCCAGAGCGTCCATGTCCACAGACTGTCGAGCACCAGCCAGGTTCTCTGCTCCATCAGACCTGGTGATCCAGTTGGTTAGGTTAGTTCACCATAGATTACAGTAACCCATAGATTACACCCCCAACTATGATAGAACAGCAATTTATTACTCTATTTCAGTGGGAATATTCACATTTGGTTTTGGGGGTTGCTATACCTGCTGGGTTTATGGTGTATAATTGGAATAGTTCACTGGGGTATCACCCTTCCATACCCAACTTATCCAACCAAGCAGAAGATTGCAGAAGCTTCTAATGGGGGATCCCATGACTAACACCAGGTCGCCCTATCGATACGATCTAATGACGACTGGATGATAACTGCGGTACCCCCATGGTACCAAAACGGAAACCTCCAGGTCGTATCAACAACCGTACCCAAATGATCCAAATGATCATCACTTGGCCGTGACCATTTCGCCACCCTCTTCTGAATACGGGAGAGGTATATCATGTGTTTGCATTATCTAATTGAATTTGTTCAGAATTATTCACATGTGATAGTACCATTCCACTAATATCAACCATGTTCAATTCATAATTCACAATCATGAAAATGCAGTAGAAATCACTAGAATACTATTGGATTCACAATGTGTAGTACCATTATTTCACAATCATTGATTTACCGTAGTACTAACCACAAGTTACAGCAATTCATAGTGCAAGGCAGTGAGGTGGGAACAGAATCTAGCCGGTTTGACCATATGTCACTAACTACTGACGTACATAATCTACCAGGAACAATACAGTTATAGCCTTATAGCCATACCGCTGAACACTTATAGCTGGCTTATAACCTAATTTCGGTGATATGGAACCTTAGTTGGAGTTATATTCCCGTTTGTAACTGTTACGGGACATAACTGTAGTGACATAAGGAATATAATTTTAGCCACACTCATCATTGGTTTTGGTTCCCACAACTGCTCAACTGGAGTTTGATTGAGGCAGTACCTGTCCTGGTTTACCAGCTCAAGCCTAACCTCACCAAACAGTCTGAGAATCGTTTCTGTAAATGCAAAGTCGTGCAAATTGGGGCCCCGTAGATAGTTAGTGATTGCTTTTCAACCCCAACAACTATGGAGGTGACAAACCAACAAACATAACCAACAAATCCCGCGGACCTTGTACCTCTATGATTCATTAAATTAATGTGGTTTTCTTGGGAACAACGTTTGAAACCATGGTTTTTACCATGGCTTTGTAGCATTGTAGCATCATTCTTCTGAACGCCTCACCGTGCGGTCCAAGCACAAGTGATCTTTACCCACTAACATTGTCGTGTAGCCAACGCTTCGCAGAACTGACCTAGGGCGATTGAAGCCCTTGAAGCGGGGGACCTCTCCTACAAAGTGGCTGCTTAGTTGTGGTCATGTGGTCCCACAGTTCCAAATCGCTATGTTGGCTTATCACTAATCTATAGCAATCTATATACTATAGATACTAATATCACGTCACGAGAGTTCAGCGATCATAACTATATTTAGATGGGCTTATAAACGAACTGATGTATATATATATAAATACATATATAACCACGGGGCACACCTTGTACCAGAATGGTGAACCAGCCAAAATTGCTTTTGACTCCAGGATCCCATGGGATACCCGGAGTAACTTTCTATCTGCTGGTGGTGAAACCAACCCACCCCTTCTCCTACGGTGGGTCGGCCAGCGAAATCCTGCAACACCAATTTGGGATGGTTGAAACATGTTGAAACCCAAAAGTAATGGGATGTTTACCACCGTTTTCAACGGGTGATTCGGATTTCGCTGGCCCATCCACAGTAAACTCTGTTGATCAATTAGAGGATTACCCCCGAAAAGTGACCACCCGATCTTAGGGGCCACTGGGGGATTAGTCATGGATTGACAATAGGTGGCCGCCCCCCAGTTTTGTTTGTTCGTTTGTACAGCCCATGAATACTATACCAAAATGCTCCATGGTGCTGGAATATTTACCTACATTTACCCTAAACATGGCATAAGTGTAGGCAAATATACCATACATAGCATATGGTTATAGTTATAGTTATAGTTATAATTATACTGGTTTGTGGTTTCAACCCCTCTGAAAAATTTTAGTCACATAGGAGTATTATTCCCATGTATTATGGAAAAAAATGTTCCAAACCACCAACCAGTATAGGTCTTATTAGAGTTACATATAAACCGACTTAGCTATCGTTGGGGGCCCCACATATCCTTCATAAACCTGAGTTAACCAAATTATAAGTCGACCTAGCTATCCAGGGCCGATCTTGTGGTGACAGAACATCTGTGACCAGCAACCAGATTTTGCATTGGTCCATTCCAGGCGTTTGACAAATGATCGAAGAGATTTCCCTTGTGATCGTCTCGTGTATCTGAATCCCATCCCAATTTCATCTGGTTGGTGGTTTGAACCCCTATGAAAAATGATGGAGTTCGTCAGTTGGGATGATGACATTCCCAATATATGAAAAAAAAACATGTTCCAAACCACCAGCCAAATGATGTGAATATCATATTCATGATATAATTACAACATATAACATATAACCAACAACTGACTGGTTGAGCTACCGAAACAGTGTATCTGAATCCCATTCCAAATTCATATGTGCAATGGTCAAAAAATGGTATCGCTGGGTTTTTCGCAATCTGGATCTTGTGCTTGTGATTTCTTTAGTAGATGCTTGTTTATGGGCCCCAAAATGGGAGTTATGTTTGGTGGCTTATAACCCCATCTAAATATAGTTAATATATAGTTAATACAACCACCAACTTGTTAATTAGATGGTGGCTTATACCCCAACAACAAGTTAATTTGCGTATCATACACCAACTTCTTATGAAATAGTTAGAACTGCACCAAGTGATGGCGATTTACCTCACTGGGGCCCCATGTTGGGATGATTTTTCGTCAATGACATCCCTATGGCTTCAAGCATTTTCACCGAGCCTTGGAGGTTATTGAAATTGCAACTTTATCATTCATTTATCAGCAAACATGAAGGTGTATTATATATATAATATGGTTAGAGATGAACTCTAAGCACTTATGTTGAAGTCAATATGGTAAGAAAAGGCTTTGAAATAAAAACAAACTGCAGGAATCTCTGGGGAGGATTCTCTTCCCCCTCTGTTGAAACTACCACTGATCATCCTGGTGCTGGTTTTCTTCAGGCTGCGACATATTCTGAAAGGATTGGAGTCAACCGTGAACACCAACCCAAAACCACCCAAACTGATCCAAATGATCCCTAAAAATGTATGATCATTGATTCATCATATCAAACTTGATTCATATTGGATTTGCTGGAGCATCAATCCCGAGCAACCTTCACCCATACCCTTGATTGGTTCCAATCACTTAGTAAGCGACCTTTGTTGGAAGCTCCAATCCGCAAAATGCAATCCAGTGACATAAAGGTGGGCGTGTTCTGGGGCTTCCCTGTGTAACTATTGGAATTGTTCTTGATCCACATGTCCTGCAGTCTGAAATCTGAACCGGAAAAAAAAATGAGGAAGCTGGAAAGCTCTGGAAAATTCGGAAGGTGCTGCTGGTGTAAGGGTTCGTCATTGGGCATGCTGAAGTTTCCACCTCTTGACCTCGCTTCATGACCCAAGCTGGCTGTGCTGCTGAAGTCAACAGATAGCGAATCCCGGAAAATCCAAACCCGCTGAAGACTACGACATGATCCAAACCCATCCTAACACTAAACTCACACTGGTGTTATAAACATATATTTCATGTTAGGATTAGACACCCAGTTTTTTTTTGGGGGGGGTTCCCAATTGGCTGATGATCTTTGTAAGATGGCGCCTAAAGCCCCTTTTTGAAACATGTTGGGTCCCCCAGCAACCAAAGCGGTGCATTTTCGAGCCAAGTTTTTGCACGAAGTCTTCATCATAATCACCATTAAAATCAGATTCAAATCAGCATTTTTTTCCAACAATCATCATTCATCAGATAATCACCATGAAATAGGAAAATCACTATTTTACTATAATCATCAATGGATTGGCTTAAAGGAAAATCTACAGGAAACCATGGTTTTACCATGAAATATAGGGCTTTCCTGTAAATTTTCCCATCATCCAATTCTATGAAATCAGCATTTCTTTGATGATTTTCCTAGAAACCTATGATTCCAATCTTGGCCGATGCCGCGCCTTGTATTCGCGCACCGCTGCCAGAGCAGAGCGGGCAGGGACACACAACGGTGACGGGGTGTAGGCACGGGTGAAGCGCACCCCTCGAGATTGGGAAAAAAAGGGATGAAGTGATGAAGCACCAAATCCCAGTCCCTACTGTTAATATATGGTTAATACATGGTTATTATATGGTTAATACATGGTTATTATATGGTTAATATATGGTTATTATATGGTTAATATACTGTTAATAGTGGTTAATATTAATGGTTATTATATGGTTAATGATGGTTAATAATTTAATATTTCATAGGGATGAAGTGATGAATCACCAAATCCCAGTAACGAAACATGGGAATTTATGATATGGGGATGTCAATGGGAAGGGAATGATGTGAATATAACTGGTTGGTGGTTGACCTACCCCTCTGAAAAATGATGGAGTTCGTCAGTTGGGATTATTATTCCCAATATATGGAAAAATAAAAAATGTTCCAAACCACCAACCAGATGATGTGAATATCATATTCATGATATAATTATAACATATAACCAACAACTGACTGGTTGAGCCACCGAAACAGTCATTGAAGTCATTGAGGATTCTCATCCCAAAATATGCCGACTCTCCAGATGCTAGAAAATGACACATAATTGAAACCACAAAGCCGAAAAATATATACCACCTGGTTATTTGTTACATAGCCATGGAAAATCCCCATGTTCAATAGGTAAACCATCTATTTCTATGGGCCATCTATACCATGGCGAACTGTTAGTCATAACCAGAGGGTATAAACATATGATTCGATCGATTTTTGACCGCCCAAATCTGGAATTCAAATGGACATGTATCGGCAAACAGACTGAACTCCTTGAGCTCTTTAAGGGGATGGATCCAAACCATAAACCATGAAATGGGCGAGAAATTGGTTATATGATGGTTATATGATGGTTATATGATGGTTATATGATGGTTATATGATGGGATTATAACATATTACGTATATATATATATATATGGTTGGTGGTGCAAGAACCATCTTGAAAAATGATGGAGTGAAAGTCCATGGGAAGGATGACATCCCATATATGAAATGGACAATAACATTCATGTTTGAAACCACCAAGCAGTGTTTGTTGGATTATAATCCCATCTCACTATAGATTACTATAGATATATCCATCATACCCTCTGGTAAACTAACATAATTATGGAAAATCACCATTTTTAATGGGTAAATCAACTATCAATGGGCAATTTTCAATAGCTTTTTGTAGGTTTACCAGAGGGTAAATCATCATAAATCCTAAAGTTGCTATACGAATTCACTGAAAATCGCTGGCTGATGGTTTCTTTGGTCTCTTTGGGATGCTTCCCACATCCATCACCAGTGACTCTACACGACGTGAGGCTACTACAATCTATCCACATATTATACCCTCTGGTTATGACTGACAGTTCGCCATGGTATAGATGGTCCATTGAAATAGTGGATTTACCGAACTGGAAAATGGTGATTTTCCATAGTTATGTTAAATTACCATACCCTCTGGTTATGACTGACATAGTATACCCTCTGGTTATGACTAACATAACCATTAACCAGTATTAGTAACCATTATTAGTAACCATTATTAGTAACCATTGTTATTGGAGTTTTAAGCACCATTATATAACCATTAGTACCATCTGGTTATGACTAACAGTTCGCCATGGTATAGATGGCCCATAGAAATAGATGATTTTCCCAGCTATAAACATCCATTTATTTTGGGGATTTTCCATGGCCATGTTAAATAACCAGGTGGTAATATATCTTGATAGGCAGGAAACTGATAATTACCCAGCGGACGAACCCAAATCACTGCCTTGATACAGGTAGTACCACACAAGGCGGTGGCGGAAGTTTCAGAGATGGGAAACCTATATGAGAGCTTGGTTGCTGTGACTCATGGATGGCAGAGTGAACCCACTGATGGATCGAAAGGCGGTTGGAGCGTCCGGCTATCTATCTATCTGTCTATCTATCTGTCTATCCATCTCTTGATCTATCGATCGATCTATCTATCCATCCATCTATCTATCCATCTATCTATCGTTCATCAGGGGGTCAAAAGGCTGCTACTTCCCCCCGTTGCTCACCACTTACATGACTTACCTTCTGGCAATTTAACAGTTTGCTATCCATCCAGTTCGATGAGTTACCATGATTAACCTATATATACAGCATATGTAACAAATCATCAGCAAAGGGTAAGCATACTGGAATAGCTTCCTGATGGAGATAGTGGGATCCCCCTATGTCATGTGTCACGTTTGGCTCTCAGAATTGAAATTTACGAGTTGGAGAAGAGTGTTTCAACATGTTCAGTCAAATCCAAGTATAACATAGTATAACCCGTTTTATAATAAATCCAGATTGTTGCCATGAAATATCCATGTCTTAACACCAAGCACAGCAAAATGGCAGTGAGAAAAAACTACAGAGCTACCTGGTTTACCTCTAAATCCCGTGCTTTGTCGATCGATCTTCTCCATGAAAATATTGTTTTAAGGGTACATCCATTTTTTAGACAAACCCAGCTATCATCTCAAGTTGGCTAGTTATCCCAAATGCTCCATGGTGCTGGAATATGAATCCCAACATTTGCCCGAACAAAATCACCGAGTTTTGTAGGTAAATATACCAGCACCATGGAGAATATGGGTATGTTAATTCTATCCATATCATGAAATCTCAACATCTTCACTTAGTTAGTTCGAGCATATTTCCCTCGGCACCTGACTTGCCCAGAGCATCAATCGTAGGCAGAGACGGGCCATCGGCATGGCCGTTCCAGTCAAAACGCCACTGGTCCAGGACAAGGAAAAGAAGATTCGGCCGGGAAACCCGCTGCAAATCCAACCTGATGGCTTTGAAAAATTGGCTACTCACCAACTGATCCATGTGAAAAAAAGGATCAAAATCGATAAAATCACCTAGTTTAGCGTTTCAAATTCATCAAATCTCATGGTTTAGTTATTTGTTCATCTAGAGGTCTACCGGAGCTTTGGGGCTGTTGCAGGGAGCAACCAAAATGAGTCTTCACCGCAGCCGGATCGCAGTGTCTTTTTTTTCCAACGCTATGGGGATAGAGTGAAGATCCTGAATATGTCATTATGAAGAAATATGGCATATGATACATGTATGATTATTTTATGAAATTTTATGACGGATATATTTACATTAATATTTATATATATAATGGGCAAGGTTACCAACAATTTGGATTATACGGGTTTGTCTGAGAAGGAAGTATCCCCAAAAATATCAACTTGACTGGAACAATGACTGAATTTTCGGATGTACCATTTTCAGACAAAACCAAATCACCACAGGGTGATGCCCCAGTGAATGTTGGCTAAGTTTTTTAGTTGACAAGGTCAATTAATAGGATAGTTAAAAGGGATACTATCAGGTATAAATGCGCTATGATGAAGTTTGTTAGCACAATTGCTTTCTTTCCCGAAGAGGTAATTCACTTTTGGGAAGAGATGGAGGCAACATAAACAAAGCAACGCAGATTTCACGTTTGAAGAACACAAACATCGCCAGGGAAGATGCTGAAACGGTTCTGACTTCAGGCATGATCCATTTCTGGATGCCCCGCAGTTTTGTTTAGCAGTTTAGCTGGGTAGTATCTATCATATACACACATGCCTGAAGTATCATTGTCTATAGCACAATACTATGTGTAAGTTGGTTTATAACCCCATCTAAATGTATATACATTACATATATCATATCGCCATTTCCACCCACCAAGACTTGCCGAAGGAATGCCCAGCAACTTGCTCTGCAACAGCTGCAAAGGCGACACTCCCAGCTCCTCACTGTGCTCACTCTCTGGCGATGCCAGAGTAAAGCTTGTGCCGTAGGCGGCAAGGAAGACGCCAAGGCATTTCATATGATATGGACGTGAGTGACTTGATCCAAAAAGGCAGCAGAAGGTGGTACCCCCTTCACCTATCTTTGTTGGGTTGCCACATCCAACTATTGACCATGAGCTCTAATAATGCAAATGATCACCGTTTTCTGGCCTTGTGCACCACCATTTTTGCTTTGTTTTTTTCGTGTGACCTATGATTTTTTTTGTTGTGCAATTCAGGCTACCCAAGGTGCACAGTAAGCCTCAAGAGAAATCAAGAAATGGGTATGGCTCCCCAAAAACAGGTTACAAACTGACTCACAAATAGCACGACCGAGCCAAGGCGAACTGTGCTCAACTGGGCTCAATGTTTCCTCCACTTCTGTCTGCGAATCTATCCATATATTTTTCGGCTGTACCAACCCTGAAGTTCATTCAATCCACATGTTTATGTGAAATCTCCATTTATCAAGCATTTATTATCGTCTATCATGGTGAGATCCGATTTTGAACCATTCACCATCATGTATGGTGAAATCTCCATGAAAGCCCCATATTTGGGTTGCAAATGGGGTACCCCATTCCATCCACATTGGTTTATCATCAATTCCCCTATTATTTGATGGCGATGGTCATTTGGGGTGTGTGCCCTATTGACAGACCCAACTATGTTGGTTGATGTTGGTTGGCTATTTTGATTCGATCCCATTCATGTCCCATTCTAACATCCCAAACAAGACTGCTTGCTTTTAGCGAGCCATTCGCCTTCAATTTTGACCCAGCTTCAGCCAGTTTCCCCAAGGAGCCCCGACTGAAGTGGGTTCCAGCTTGGTCAAGGTGCTTGCTCCTTCCCGATTGAAAGCGGAATCTCTGATGAGCCACACCTCGCAGCTGCGAGCTCCGATGCTGATCCGTTGATTTTCACAGGTCACTTGCGCTATTGGTGAATTCGCCCATTGGTTTGCCTCAAGGGATATAGTTTGGCGCCATAGTTTTAATATCCATGTTTGGTTTTTCAGTCTGGGGGATGTAAATAAATAATGACTGTTTTTTTTAAGACAAAATTGTAACTTTGATCACCTTGTATGGTTGGGGAGTATACCCCAAAAAACTTTGATCACCTTGTATGGTTGGGGAGTATACCCCAAAAACGGCCCGAAAAACACTTCATCAAAGCGAGCCTTCCCCCATTTTTCATGAGAACTCATACCCCGAAAATGGCCATGTAATGGGGCAAGTGATTAGCATCCAAATTCTGAAGTAACCTATTTTCAGACTAACTCATATTAAGGGTAGTTGACAATAAACAAATTGATGGAAATGGAAATTCGGGATTATTGATGTAAGCAACAAAAATGCTGGACACTTTCTGGATTTTACAAATTTCGAATACTTGGGATACCTATCATTTTTCTGATGCTATCTATGGATTCTTGGATTTGTTGTTTTTTTTGCAGCAAACGCGATGGATAAAACTGGCAACATGGCTATGGGGACCGCCCTTCTTCAACGACACAGGGTGAAATTTGGGTGAACTCTGGTGAAATGATCCAGATCTCGTACAGAACTGGGCCTCAAAAAACCCTTTAAAGGGCAGGATTAGCATCGCAAATTTTGGACACAATCCGTGTTTTGCAGTATGTTTGGGATATATGTTTAAACACTATGAATCAAGGTCTTACAAAATAAAGGTTTACCCAAAATGTAATTGAAACCTTGAAACACGCAAGGGATTCAACCCCACTTTCAGTTACGTGCTGGAAACGAGATCGTGGTGTCAAAATATTCAAATCTTTATACAACCACCCTGCCACCATCAGGGATTCGTTATGAAATGTAATCCTCACTCATCATGGGATGATTATCGCGTTTTACAAAAAAAAACATGTTTTGATCATGGCAGATGTGAATGACCTTATATATATATACCCTGTTCCAACAGTGAATGAGACATGTCGATTGTTTCTTGTTTCAACCCACCCGAAAGGTTGTCAATGGGTTTGTCATGTTCGAAAATGCAAAACGATATTCACTGTAGCATTGGTTGTGTTTTTTTGACTATCAATTCCGTGTTTGGTTTTTCAATTTTCTATCTTTGATGGCCACGTCCCATCACTGCTGGCAAAAATGCAGTTTTTACTCTGTGTAACTAATTTTGGTGCCGAAATCCCCCGCATACGCTGATAAAACCAAATGTTGTTGTTCCACCATTTTGGTATTGATCCCTGGTGATTTTGCTGGTCACTATCAACCCACCTTCATAGTCGCTGAGATCACCGTTCAATGGCAAGTCTAAAAAATCATGCCTCAAACGGGACATGTCAGAAGTGACACCCGCGAAAACAGTTTTGTGGTAAATAATTTATAACACATAATTTTAAATCACCCCATATATATGGCACAACCATTTAACAAAATCTTGGTTTTGTCCAAAATTGAAACAAGAAAAACACATGTTTTTTTCATGTTTTCAAATCTGAAAGACAATATAACATTATATGTATATATATATCTCTCTCTCTTTATCAAACAATTTTGTATAACATTATATAACATTATTAAATATAATTAACCACCAAATTGTCTGCCCATTGTCTACCCATGGTCTACCCACCAACCCAGATCCTCAGGTTCCCAACACCGTTGTCCGTGCCAGGCACCCAAGGAATACGAACCTGACGCCGCACTTTCAGTGGGAAAACGCCTACCAAAAACGGCATTTCACAAAAAACATACATCGAAAATGGTGAGTTAACTGAAAAAAACGGTAATTTAGCTTTGGCTTAGCTATCAAAAGTTTATATATCTTAGCTAGGTTGGCAAACAAAGTTCATTCTCGATTAACTACTGTGTATTGAAATACAATCCCTGCAATGACTGGGAAATCTCGCAGGATATATCAAGAGATTTGGAAGCGTTTCCTTCAATCGTAGTCAATCATGGGTATCGATCTCCTCCTACCAGTACAAGTGGTGAAAAACATTGTGTCAATATTGTCAATCTCAATGGTTTTTTTCGGGAAGGGACAGCTATGAAACTTTGATGAGAGGGCAAAATGAAGCCAGATGAAGCCAGGTTTATTGCACAACCCCCCACCTTGTCAACCACGCCTGTTTCGACGCCGTCCCAAACGTACCGTGGTCCGTTCCAAAGTCGAAAACGTTGGGGTGTGTTGGAGGCCGGGCCCCCGTTATTTGACATCATGGCTAAACCTCAGACCCCCTGCGCAAGGCGAAAACATATGCGCGCAATGCATTCTGGCAGGAACTGGGATCCCCAGATCTGTAGCCGCTCCCGCTACTTGCTGCGTCAGATGGTTCATTGTAATGCCCAGCAAAGAGCGAAGGTCAACACGCCATGCTCCTATCGTTGTTTCCCTGGTTCCTGGTAGCATGAACCCTTTGATGGAGAAACCGTGAGAAAATCTCAGTCAAGGATCTTAGATTCGACTTTTGTAAAACAACAAATAATATTCCTAGAGCCGTTTGTTGGTGCCGCGAACCAATACCTTACATTTTTCACAAGAAAAAAACGACCACTCAGAAACCAAAGATGATCAAACCAAGGCGTATCTGCTCAATATATCTTGATATACCTAAGGTATCCCGGTTTTGGCTGGGAACTGGCTTACCATTGATGAAGCTGCGGCTTCATCCCATCAGCTGGGCCCCCTGGGCCGCCTGGGCATTTCCAGTTTTGGTTGGGTAAAGTCCCATAAAATTCATGTTGCTCAATGTCTGCCATTTTCACCTAGTACACCCTTTATCACTGTGTGGATTTTTGTTTAATTGCTTGCCTTTTTTGGGTTAGTGGTTAAATCATATGTTAAATCCACATGCTTGTGCGTTGTGCAGCCCCCCAAAGTTTGGTGACAACACCAATCATTCTCTGGTTGGTGGTTGACCTACCCCTGTGAAAAATGATGGAGTTCGTCAGTTGGGATGATGACATTCCCAACTGAATGGAAAGTCATAAAATTCCATGGTTCCAAACCACCAACCAGTTATATCCCAAGTGAATGGTCGTGAATTCCCTCGGTTTTGCCGTGGGAAAACCTCGAACTTGGTCAACACGTTCGAACAATGGCTGACTCAAGTGACAAAGCTGGCTGAGACACGCGCGGCCGGACTCTACCAACCATGATTGGTTTTAAAACCAATCCACTCACCTGGTAAATTTTGGTATAAGCCCCTATAATCATCAACCAACAGGGGTTTTGAACACCACTCATGTACATATATATATATATACATATATCTGGGTAAATGAAATAATATTTCACTGACCTGAAAAGTTCGGCTATTTATGGGGATGATTCCCCCGATACGTTCACCATGGTCACCATGATTCCAGGGCTCGGTCGTGATGAAATTTATCAAGATTCAGCACCTTTTTGACCCACAAAAGCTATCGAAAAAGGATGCAGGGTATCTCAACATGGGAGAATCCTGGCCTACCCGGCCTGGTAAACATACAGTTTAAGCTATTGAAATTGGCCATAAACATAGTTGATTTACCCAGCTATAAAATGGTGGATCTTTCCATAGTTTTTTGTAAACGTTTACCAGAGGGTATTTTTTGGGTGTATTTCCCTATATCAGGAAAAACATAGACCTGGTGCCTTGATGGAAACATGCCTAGTTCATCGAAATTAATGACTTCTATATATATATAAGATTATATAAGAGGAAAAAAACGCCGTACTGTGCAAAAGTACTGTGCAACCAAGGTCGAGTTTATTCTCGACTTTTGGTAGGTTAGGTCGCTTGTTCAGAAATGCGTCTCTGTTGAATTTTCAGGAACTGCAGACGGGCAAAGTCGCCTTTCAAACAAGAAAAACACATTTGCACGAAAAGGAATAGAACATGAGCAGTCAGGATAGGTCCGGTATGATGAAATCTGGCGCTTTCGCACCAAGGCTTTTGATCAAATACGGCGCAGTGGAACTAAAACCAATTGGAAAATCCCTTGTAATGGTTGTGTATCGTGGGTATTTTGGGATTTTGAAGCTCAGCCTGACTTAGCCATCACGGTACGTTCGCACCTCCCGATCTGGAATGTTCTCCTCCCACAGAAAACCCTGGCTGCGCAGCTGGTGGAAGAACATCATTCCGAAGCCCACCAAGAGCCGCAACGTTGGGAAGCACCAAACAACGGTGGGGAATTCACCAACAAATTGGGCTTTAGAATTTTAGAACTGAATCTATGTTGGTAAACAGAGCTAGGCGAGCAAATGGATTTATGGTATGTAAAACTGTAAAATGGGAGGGGTCATCTACCAAAACGTCTTGGGGAGCTACACGCTCAGTAAATGGTGATGAACCACGATGGACCCATCAGCAAGTGCCGGCTTTGCCAACCACTTGCCCTTTGGCAAACATGGCAACGGACAATCCCCCATTTGCCACTGAGTAATATCGTTACTGTAGATCCGTTTTGTTGTGTATAAGTTTCTTCCCAGCTGTTGACTATCAACTTTCTGATGCCGCCATCATGAATCTTCCAGGAAAATGTGCAACAAAGATGTTTGTCCATGATTTTTATTTTAATTTTAACCCTGAGAAAGTTTTCTTTTTTTGCATCATCCCATTCTCCCAGAAAGGCCTGATGTAGTTCCCTGCGATCCAAGACGTATTTGTACCTCCAAAGTCACCAGCCATCACCAGCCGCCCCCAAGGCCAAGTCATCTGCGGTTCGTGTTTTTTTTTCTTTTTCAAAGTGACTTAGAATTCACCAAACCAAAAAAAGCTCGGCCCTGTTGGGATATCCATTTTTTATACTTCTAGAAAGTCATCATGTGTAGAAAGAATCAGCCAGTGACATCTAATTTGCTCAAATGATTGGGCAACACCGGAAGGAATAGAACAGTAAACATAACAATTAAAGTCCTACTAAAAATCGTATAGTAGACAATCCAAAATTACCATCTTTTAGGGATTTTGATGTTCACAAGCAATCAACTAACATGTTTGAAATACCCTCTGCTATTTAGGGTCTTTGCTTCACGCAGGGCACCAACTGACTTCACCCATACCCATATTTCATATCATGGCGTTTAACATCATTTCCCTGTTGCACTGGACAGTTTGGCCATGCCCCGTGTTCAAACACACCAATATTTTAGCTTATCTTATTAACTTCAGGATATGTCCCATTGAACATATTCTCCTGAGTTCTGCTAGGTACATGAGCAGCATTCCACAACCAGCAGCTTGATACATCTACCCGATACAGTAATTAGCTTGGTGGTGCCCTTAGTCATCAGCTGGTGTATAGACTCATCCAATTTTTTTTCATTCCCAGGCCCCTCTAAAGCATAATGATGGTTCTTGGAGCAAACTCATCCTCTTACTATGAGATAAATAGCTAATGAAAATAGTGTTTATCTAATAGAACCTATTATAATAGTGATATTGATAACTCTAAAATGGGCCATTAGCCATACAAATCAAGTTAGCTATAATAGAACCCTCTATAAATGGGCCATTAGCCATACAAAAATCATGGCAGTGACCCCTTGGTAAAAAAACCGCCAGGTGAGCATCTGTTGACTCAGCTCCCCTTTTTTTACCCTCTGGTTATGACTAACAGTTCGCCATGGTTTTTCGATGGCCCTAATCGAAATAGAGGCTTTACCGAACTAAAAAATTGGATTTTCCATGGCCATGTAACAAATAACCAGATGGTATATCATTTGAACCATAGATACAGTCACCATAAATCCCTCTTTTTTACTCAGCTATGGGGGATGAGAACAGGCCACAACTGACACACCAACATCAAAGCGCAGGGTAGTTGATTCCGAATCATGTTCTACCACAAGGTGGTGCCCTGTTCTAGGATTCTAGGTTAACCAGCTAAGAATTTCCTTGTTTTTTTGCAGGGTATCTGGCTGATTGGCCATGTGTTCATGCTCTAGAACAAATATAACTAGGATTTCTGGTGATTGCAACGTGATTCAGCATCCTCTACGGGGTGTGAGATAGTTTGGCTGTTTGGCACGGGTCACCATCACACACCTTTTCGATTTTTATTTCTTTTTGTTCCGAATTGGGACATGAGTTCGCGGATCTTATTGAATTGTCACGCCCGTTCAATAGTTAAAAATTCCTTAATATATTATAAACCGTATACTGGTTGGTGGTTTCAACCCCTCTGAAAAATATGAAAGTCAGTTGGGATGATGACATTCCCAATATACGAAAAAATAAAATATGTTCCACACCACCAACCAGTATATATATATATATTTATTTTAATAAAAATTGACTTGTAGTATGAAATCATATGAAACTATTAAACCACCCTCTTGAGGTGGGATGATCATTTTGACCCATTGTGCCATACCCAAATACTGGCCATCATTCAGTGGATGCAAAATCCTGAAACCTTGGATGGTAGTTCTCCCCGATTATCTATCGTGATGTGGTAGATAATCTCCCTCATAAATATGGACTGGAATAGATAACAACAAATATGGGGAGAACTACCATAACCCCCAGCAAATTCATAATATTAGATTTATTATTCATTGGTTTATGTTCTAATTGCAATATCTCCCAGGTTCCAGATTTCGGCGATTGATTTGGGCATATGTTTGTCCCCATTCCAAAAAAAATCATCTATGGTGAGGTCAAATGGGGTCGCGAATTCAATTTTCCCAGAGTTACGTGTATATCGTGAATATATATATATATATACCCTCTGGTTATTTAACATAGCCATGGAAAATGGCCCATTTATAGTAGATTTTCCCATTAAACATGGTGATTTTCCATGGCTATGTTAAATAACCAGATGGTATATTCTACACATAAGATCGCTTTATGATGATTCTCATGATTCTCATGTGTTCTGATTTTCAGGTTCAACCACGACATCATAAAACCTGCTGTTTTTTTATCACCAGAAAAAACTTTCGACTCGCGGTGACGCAACGACAACGACTCTGTGCTTCCCGACTTCAGCAAAAGGAAGGACTCTTCGGGCTCGCAGCTCAGGTCAATCTGTGGATGCTGGGGCCCCACTGTACCCCGGCTGTGGTGAAAAAAAAGTCCACTTTCGGAAAGGGCCTTCTAAAAGAACATGTTCTTGTTTTCTTAAAGAGCTTCATTTAAAGGTTTTATAATAGTTTTATGATCTGTGAACTTCGAACAGACAAACTCTGAATTTCAGATGTGTTTGAGCTTGGTGAAGACTTTACATATTTGAAGCATTGGCCATAACAAAAAGCCGAACACACATAAATAAAAACCAACTTGGAGAAGCACAACGCACGGGTGGTAGCAGAGGTTCTGCTGCCTAGGGGTTGAGCAGAATATGTTTAAGTGGGCACGGGCCAGGAGTCGGCAATCAGACTTCAAGAACTTAAACTTTCAAAGAGTACATACCATGGAGCATGTACTGTCCAATAGGGCTATAGGTCAAGTTGATCAATATATATATATATATATGTACACAGTATATATGTGTACATACAGCATAATATATATATATATATATATATATGTATATATATATATACATATATATATATGTATACATATATATATATATACACTGCATATAGTAGATAATTTACAATACATTGAGAATTTCAGTCGTTGCCTCAGTCTGAAAGTCGCCCTGGCCGCAAAAAAATCCTGCAGGAACGGCCAACCCTCGCCTGCTTAGATCGCCAAACTGGATAGGCCCGCATCGAGGTCGTCAAGCGAATCCCCTGGCGAACTTGGAGGTGAGATCCACCATACCCTCTGGTTATGTCAAATAGCTATTGAAAATGACCATTGAAATAGTGGATTTACCCATTGAAAATGGTGGATCTTTCCATAGCTATGTAACAAATTACCAGAGGGCAACCGAATCCAAGAGTTGCATTAGCGCTTGTCATTCCAAGCAAATCATCCCAAAATTCGATGAACAAAAAGAACCTCGATAAGTTGTATGGTTGGAAAACTTATGATCTCCCGGCCACATGAAAATTACGTCTACAATGAAGACCACAGATCAACTGGAACCAAATTACTTTGAGCATGACATCAAGAAATAACATCATGAACCTACCTACAGGTTTCTTGAAAAACAATAGGGTAAATTACAAAAATCATCAAAAATCCTACCTAACCTGAAGCTGGCATAATCCATTTAGGATATTTAGGGATGATTCCCCGATACTTATATCCCATGATTCCAGGATTCCGTTACTATATTTACCCAACGTATTCATTATATCGCATTATATATATATCCATTACCACTATATTTCATCACCATTAATCCCCGTATATCCCCATGAATCACCACCAGCCATCCCAATATATTGCAACCTCCATTGACTATTAGTTAGAAGTATTACAGACCATAGTTACTGGAGTTCTGTAAACCCCAACTTAGCTATTGTAAACAGGGGCACGGCATTGAAATACACCCAAATATATAGCTACTAAACATCCATAAGGTTCCATTCCCATCATATCCCATATCCCAATTACATGTGGTAAACGTAAACACATGAAATACTTCACTTCACTTGCGCCAACGGCAAATCCTTGCCGCCTTGCAGTCGATTTTCGAATTACCCTCTGGTAAACAAACAGTTCGCTATTGAAAATGGCCCAGTCGAAATAGTTGATTTACCATTAAAAAATGGTGGATCTTTCCATAATTTTTTGTATGTTTACCAGAGGGTAAATCCCATTGAATGACCATTAAAATCTCCATGATATTCCCATTGTTGTTGGTGAAATCCCATTAAATCCCATTGTTGTTGCTACTTTTCCAATAGAATCACCATTTCCAATGGCTAAATCACCATGTTCAATGGGTAAACTTACTGTAAATGGCAATTGTCCATAGCTTTTTCTATGTCTACCATAGGAAAACCACCAGGTATCCCCAGGGTAACGTGAGATCCCGCCTTCTCCGGGTCCCATGCGCCCAAGCGTTCATGGGAACCCACCACATTGAGGTGCCTAAAGGGTGATGGCGGCCGTGCTTTCATGGAAGAAATTGGACAGGTTACCAGGGATTCATGGCTGAATATATATATATATATACAATATATATATATACAATATATATATATATATATATTATATTGTACCCATGAATTAGCTAGTTCATGCTTCATTATATCAATCCATGATTGGTTAAAAGTCCATACTCAAAACATGGAATGAATGGGTTATGGTTCCACTATCATGAATGGGAATCCTTACAATTTGACAATGGGTATATAAATATCTACTAATGGATTGATGATTGTCCTCCAATTGAAATAAAACATAGCAATGGACACATCGGACTGCGAAAAATGTGACGAACTACAGTACCCATTGTATATTTGGAGGTTTCCTGAAAAAAGGGGTACCCCCAGTTCTCATCCATTTAAAGAGGATTTTCCACTATAAACCAACCATTTTGGGGTACCCCCATTTATGGAACCCCCCATATATATATATATATATATATACGCCCAGGACGCTTGGTTCGCCGTCGGCTGGAAAGCAAATTTTCTCAGGTCAGCCAAGGTACTTTAGTCTCATTGAAACATTCAGCAGGGGCGATTCGCACTGTT
>Ga0126342_10000856_pt1 | contig 38192 bp, 37 predicted proteins | sample Cyp1metagenome_FD_92528 | JGI IMG/M metagenome (GOLD analysis project Ga0126342, IMG submission 92528) | Coral microbial communities from Lord Howe Island, Old Settlement Bay, Australia - Cyphastrea 1 metagenome | ecosystem: Host-associated > Invertebrates > Cnidaria > Coral ... | reverse complement strand
TATATATATATTTACACACATATATATGTACATATATATATGTGTATATATATATATATGTGTATATATATATGTATATATATATATATTTACACACATATATATATTTTTAAATTTATATTTATATTTATACAATAAGTATATTGTCATATCGCTATCAAACAACCGATGGTTCTTGGCAGAGGTGATCGGCCTGAGTTGCGCCCGCGCCTTGGCGCGTCTGGGCCGGGAGGTGGTGCTCTGCGACCTTGGTGGAGCCGTTGGGGCAGGCACGGTTGGTGGTTGCTATGGGTTTTAATGGTGATTTCATGGGATTTGATGGATTTAATGGGTTCAAAACCCATCAGCCATAGGGATTTTGTGTGAACAGTGTGAAAAACTCTGGTTCATGATTCGATGTTTTTTTTACAAATGAATTTTAATAGGATTCTAACCATCAAAACTATGGGGATGTAAGTTGATATAAGTGATAAATGATGGAACCCGATTGTTGATGGGATTTAGTGGGATTCATGGGATTTCATGGGAATATAATTGGAATATTATTGGGATTATCATTTGAGCAGTGGCTCCTAAACCCTGGTTGGTTGATGATTAGTTCGAAACATTAACATGGGGAATCCCTGTCAACCAAGCAGTTCTTGCAGGATGGTCGTCAATCCACTGGGATTTATAGCCGCTATAGCCATAATAAGGAGTCCCATTGGATGGAGGACCTGAGGACCCATTCCACCCTGCCAGGCACTTCCAGCCGCAACAGCCGCTTGGTCGTTGCAGAGTCTCTCACATTTGATGTGTTCCAGTGTTCCAGGCAGCAGCACAAGAACTTCCAGATAAAAAAATGTTCGTCAAAGTCCTTGGAACTGGAACGACTAAGGCGAAGTGATCCATGCCGGGCTCTACTATCCTCAAGGCAGCCGTAAGGCAGAAAGATGCTCTGGGTGGTGAAGGGCTCCTTTGACACAATCTATGGTAGAGTTTGTGGTGAAACTGAGCCAAACAAGCTGTCAAAACAGTTCTAGGCTACCAATAGCAAGAACAGCCAACGACTCGAGGCAAAGCACTGTCTCCGTGGTTCAGAGATGCTACGACGCTTCTGTTTGGAGCGAGAGGTGCCACATCGTAGCTGGAAGCTGAATTCAGTTGAAGGAGGCATTGTTGGTGACCATTGCCGGTTTCAGGTTGTGTACCTGGCTATTCAGGATAGGTTCAGCTGGCAATTCAGGATCTTCTTAAAGCACCTGGCGGCCACTGGCGGCCACTGGCGGCTGCTGGTTTTGCACCAAGGCATATGTGGCAAACTCATCGTGGCGACTTCGGAAGCACAACTGCCTGAGCTCAAAGCACTGGAGATGAAGGCACGAACTCACGGGGAGATCGGGGAGGGGACTACAACCCCGCCTGAGAGCCAAGGGATCTACTGGTGTGCAGCAAGAGATAAGCACTGCTTCAAAATCATCAAAGTTTCCGACAGGAAAAACTTCTACCAACTAGTTTTATGAAATAAAAATCCGACTGACCATTCCAAAACTTCAGGTGTTTATTTTCCAATGGTTTTCCGGGTGTTTTCGGACCAATGACGATGAGGCTGCCGGCAACGGGGTGAAGTTGGAGCCCTTGAGCCCGCAGCAAGTGCAGCAGATGGAGCCGGAGGCTGGAGATGACTACCGATCCATTCAGACTATCCAGATAGTCAAAATGATATATGTATGTATATATATATAGAGTTCATGGATGTTAATTAATGGGTAAATGTTAAGACTCTTAAGATGTTGCTCATATTTACGAATATGATATACAACTTCATTACTGAATATTACTATCTTGTTTTTTTGTTGCACAGTTAAACTGCCAAGAGTCCTGGCATTACTCTGAGATCACAACGACCTCACTAGAACACCATTGGTCTGATGCCCAAAATTACCTTACTTCCCCATAGTTTGTGAAGTAAGTGATGGTAGCAAAACTCTGACCTTAGAAGCTTTGGAAACCTAGGTATTTGTGCCAGTTTGTTCCTACTCAGACGAAAAAAGGGTGCATCTAGAGGGCTGTGGCCAGTTTTCAATCACCAGGGTGGTTGGTTAAACGAAAAGCAGTACATGCTGGCAACACCCCATTCATGAAAACATCCTTCCCATCATCCACCATGGTTGGCCCCACATCTTATACTTGTAAAGTCATGGAAATGAAAAACATGGTAAGCCAAATCATCAACCATCCACAAGGAGGTATTAACCACTACATAAAAATGGGTGATTTCCTAAAAGCAGGGTCTTGAGAAACCCTGTACCCACCAGTCACTATATAGATTTTAAATCCATCAGTACTACAACCATCCATTAATAGGGGATCCACAATAATACCTTCCCACCAAGAGAGCCGGTATGGTCTAGTGGAGAAGACGGGATGTGTCAGACCCGGGTTCAATACCCGGGTGCAACCTTTGGCGGACAGGTGGGCCACTACCCCAGCCACATGAACCCCCCAAGGTGCCTGTCATGAAGAGATCCAATACATTCCACCACTAAGTAGCGTGAAGGCCAAGGGATTGATCAACTGTCAACAAATTGTACCCCATCGACACATTGTACCGCAAAAAAAACCACGAGGTCTACTGCGTGGAAGCTCTGCATTCTCCCCGGACTGGCAGCTTGGCATGGAAGAGGGGAGAAAGACTTGAAGAGAAGGTAAGGAGAGGGTAGGGAAGAGGCAAGGAAAAGGCAAGGAAAAGGCAAGGAAAAGGCAAGGAAAAGCAAGGAAAGGCAAAACTTTGGCTTGGCAACAAATTGTGGTTTGCAACAATTAAGAAGACCTGTTCGACCAACAAGACTCAGGGACTACCCAACTAAAATGTGTTCTCAACTTCGGGAGTTGAACTCTCAATGTCTTCCAATATGGTTCAAAAGTTCAACGTCTTCATTTTAAATCGAAAGTTCCTCTGGAAGGCGCCTGAAACTTTGCCTTCTGCAGCAATCAAGGTATCGTGGACTCCCATGCTTTCATGCAGGCGCACAACGAGGGGTTTGCTTTTGGGCAACTTAGCATAGGAATACCTGAGTATGTCCTTCCTGAAGCAGATAGACTCTCAACATTTCAATCATATTTTCACGAAGTATCAATATTCATCAATATTTTATCTACTCCAGGATGATTATATATATATATATATGTGCGTCTGTGTGTATACCTATCCTGGTGTATCCTATCCTGTCCCAGCCAGAGACATTTTCCATGCCAAGTTGCAGGCGTTGCTGGCAGATGCCGAGGAGTATGGTGCCACTTTGGCGTTACGCACACAGCTGCGAGGTGGCCAGGTCTACCAAGAAGGCTGGGCCTGCGGCCATAAGAAATTTATGGCTATGGGTGATGGTCAAATAATGGTTAAGAAAATCATCCGGATGCTTGAGGCTCACCCCGAAGTCTGGATGAAACTAACTTCAGAGTCAATAACTGTGAGGCTGAATCTCATGATGCCAATTGGTTAGCAAATCTACCGTCACCGCAGATGGTGCTGGCAGGTGTGATGGTGGAGCTTGAATCTGTGGATTCCGCTGATGTCTTTACGGTAGAGGACACTGGTGACAAGTGTTCGTGGTGCTTTGGTTTTGAGAAAACCCTCTACCCAGATGTTGACAGATGTTGACAACAATTCGACTTTAAAAGCAGGTGTTTGCTCATGTTCGATCGATGATTCGATGGTTGCTTGCTTGGTTTTGCTTGAGTTTGATTACTGTAGTTGTTTGGATTTGGATGCATTTAATTGATTCTTTGATTGGTTGTTATTGGTTATTGGCTTTGATGGGCTTTGATTGGCTTTGACTGGTTGATGGATTTCTCGGTTTGGTTGACCATTGTTGATTTCTTGATGATAGCCCCATTTCAAATCATGAAATACCAACTGATTGATGGAATCAATTTACTGTACCAACTGGTTGGATTGATTTAGGAATTTAGGTTTGTTTGAACATGGGATACCCCCAAATTTGATGGTTAATCATCTGCAACCTCCCAAATTGGATACAGGTTGTTATATTCCCGTGAAATATTCATTCAATCACCATTTTTGTTGGTCAAACGATGTTAAACGTGTTTCTCTACCCCTAACATCCCTTACCCCAACAAAAAGTCCCCAATCATCCCTAAGAAATCCCATGAGATCAGGCGCAGGCAGTGGTGAATTGCTGTGGCCTCGCGGCACCGCGGGTGGCGCGGTCCCTGGGGATGGAGCCGGTGCCCAAAGCCTTCTACTGCCGTGGCAGCTACTATGCCCTGCAAGGTGCCGCAGTGCCGCTGAAAAATGGGGGAAATTCGCAAAAAAAAACTGGGTATGGCTCGCTCGAAGGGCCGAAGGGATGTTTCATCCCTTTTTTTCGATTGACCCCCCATGAGAATTCCGTGTTTTTGGAAGATTTATATTTGAGGATCCATCAATGTACCTGATTTGCGGGTTAAAGTGCCCAGAATGGCGATATCATGTGGAGATCTACTGCAACCAGCATGATCTGCGGCTGTCAGGCGGCCTAAGACCCTTTTCCAGGTTGGTCTACCCAGTGCCAGAGCCGCAAACCAGCGGCTTGGGCGTGCATGCCACCGTGGACCTTCAAGGCGGCCGGGTGGGTTTGAGGATGGGGATTTTCACGAGTTACGATCCATGGCCATTGAGTGGGGGGAATATGATGGAATATGATCATCAAATTTTGGAAATTTGGGGTTGACCAACCCAGATCACAGCTGTGTTTGACACTAACGTGTGAGCACCAATGATGTCATTAGTGGGCCACTATGAAGGGTAGACATTAGTGGGTTCTCCGAATGAGCTGGCCCAGCTTCCCCGCGGCTTAGGGCAGGTGCGCTTTGGCCCTGACGTGGAGTGGTTGCCACCGGAGATTTTGCCTGGACTAGAGGTGGACGAGGCAACTTTGCAAATCAGACTCTGTTGGGATCAAAGTGATCAACAATCCTGGGACCTCAAACTACATCACGTTTGTGATGATATCTGTGCGATCAGATTGAAAAGGTTGATCCATCTTCGACATGCTTCAGATTGCTTCATCATTTCATAGCTGCTTGAAATGATGGTTGTTAACTTGTGTATAGTTTCAATCATAGCATTGGATTCTTGAGGCGGCATATGGCTCCCACCAAGCTGCTGCCTATCAAGTGGATGACAAGAAGAGCGAGGCCTTCTACTCTGAGGTGGGGTCTGGCCCATTAACCATCTTCTTTCAAGTTGTTCCATCTGCGAGCTGTCAGACTCGCGAAAAAGGGACCTGTGATGCTGGGTGCCCCGCCCATGTGCCAACTGCAGGTGCGTCGCTACTGGCCCAAGCTGCCAGATGGCGCATTAGTTGCTGACTACTCTGGAGTGCGCCCAAAGCTCTCGGCGCCAGGACCGCTCCGTGTTTGGCCAGCCACAAAAGCGGGGGTCAATGATGCCGCCAGGAGAGCCAGCTGCCGATTTTCAAGTGGCTAGTTATGGAAAGCCAGACCCTGAGATGTTGACAACATCAAACTGAAAGGAAGCCACGCTTGCGAAAACAGCCAGACTTCTTTTCAGTCACTGGAAGCAATGGAAAGACACACATTTGCTGTTGTTGTCCAGAAATGAGGGGACAAATGTGAAGAACCCTGTTGGCCAACCTCTTGGTTTCCTGTCACTTGGTATCCCTTGCCACTTGGAGACACGGAGAGTTCCCTTAAGGTTGGTGAATCTGTTTGGCATCGAAAGTCCTGGCCTCACCTCAGCCATGAGTTTGGCGGAAGAGGTGGTGCAGCTGGTGATGGAAGGAGCTGTGGGTTTCAAAAACTAGGATCTGGGGAAGGTCACGAGGCTGAGCTACAAGTGGGATTCTTGAAATATTTCACCTCTAGCTTATACCTTTGCAACTACTGGACTATACCCCTATAATACAGCTAGAATATGCAATACTAATGAATCTAATAAGTTGTAGATGGTATTCTCTTAAAATCATCTCCCCATCCGCAACCCATTTGTGGCTCTACAGGAGGCGAAGCACCTCACGACGCGATGCAGTAGGACTCTCCGCCGGATCTCGCGCGGCGAAACACAGCGGAGAAAAAAATGATGTCAGCCCTGGATTCATAAATTAGATTATAAGATGTTACATGATGTTACTGGGTATAACTATTTGGGGAGTCCTTATGGTTTATTTTGACATTACATTGGCCCGAGACAGCTCCCAGAATCTCAAACATTTACACCCGGCATCTCCGATCGTGCTGCAGTTTGTTGGTGTTGTCCATGATCTATGCGATGTTTGAAGCTTCAGCCACGACCCTCCTTCGAGGTGTGCTTCGCAGGGTCAAAACCCAGTGGTTGGGGCGGGTTGAGTTTTGGGGTTTAGTCACTCCTTATAATGCCAAGAGAGTATAAATTCTTGCCTTGTTCATCTCTGTATGTCGTTTGCACGGAGATATGACAATATACATGACCTAAATAGAAGATACTGTATGGGCAAACATGATATTACCGTGAATAAGAATACACCTTGTTATTCTGATGTAATGTACAGTAAGTAGCAGTTTTTCTTTCACCAAAACACCCGCGGCATTCCCACAGCTGGACTCAAGCCCTGCAGGTGGGAACCAATTGTGGGGAAGCCGAGAACTGTGGAGACAAACGACTTCTGCTGATTCTTTTAATTATCGGATTTGGTGGCAGTATTTATTTCAAAGATTATGCCATTTATGGGGGAGGTGAATAGTGCAGGGTACGGACATTTTAACAAGCAATGCTTTGCCATCGGTCTTGGTTTGATATACATGATATACAACATGTATTTCCCAACAGGGAGCAGCCCCACAACTGGTGCTTGACACACAATGTAGGCACTACGTTGAGGGACAAAGCGCACTCAGCGAGGCCAGGACTTGTGGAAGAGTCGGGCCTGAAAATCTGGCTTGTTGATCATTTGGGGTAGCATTTTAGCAGATCACACTGGGGGGCACCCCCAATTTTCATCAACTGTTGGATTTATGAATCTGTTGAAAAAAAAGACGTGAGATTTTGCTGCCGCAGGTGGCATCATCGGTGATGCAAACAATGGGAAGCACTTTGAAGGTGCCAGTGATGTTTTCAGGGAAACATTTGGATGGGCCAAAATTCACAGTATCTACGTAACAGCATGCGAATTTGGGGGATGAAGATCTATTTACATTTCTATATATATATATATAATTGGATAAGTGGAATAAACGAAATACATGGAGTAAATGGAATAAATGGAACAAATAGAATAAAAAGAATAAAATGAAAAGATATGGCCGTGGTCACCCCTCAAGATCTTCCGCATATATATATATAACTATATATATATATGTATATGTATATATATATATATTATATTATGTACACACACACACATACATCTCCGATGGTGGCAGGCCATGATCTCTACGCCGCCGGAAACTCAGCAGGATTGCAGAATCGAGTCATTGCTAATGGACCCACAGAATTGGTATTTTTTCCATTTTATGTCATTTTTTTGTATGTTGAATATCATTTACTGAACCATCCATTTTGTTTGAGATCAACTTGCATCAACTTTCATGAATTTCCATCAACTTTTGCTTGTCTCAGCCATTTCCCGCACTTACTGTATGAGTCATATTTGCTTCGGCCCAGGTCAGTATTTAAGGGTTGTAGAAGATCCCATTTTGGGATACAATGGTACAATGACTTGCTCCATACCCATACAAGACATCATTATTATTTGTTTCAAATTGCCAAAAAGTGATAAACATTGGCCATTCTAATCCATTATGGAAGCTTAGGGGATAATGCGGGCCATTAAAATTAATCCTCTCTAATTCAACATAGCTATTGAAAATAGCGATATATAGTTACTAATAATAAAGTTGATTGAAGTTGATCTTAATATTCAAAATGGTGATTGTTTCAGTTCGCAAACTGATCAGGTGGATAACGCTTGGCCTTCTGGCCGTTGTCGTGCGAGCCTTGGTCACCGAACGGTCCGGGGAGAAGTGGTTCAATGGGGTTGTCTGCTGCGGTTCAATGGGGTTGTCGTTACTCCACAGGAACACTCAATTTTATACATACATACACATATGTATACATATATAATGTTTATATGTTTATCCAGTATATCTGTAAGAAAGATTACCAGCCACCAAAATTATAATCTGGGAACCCCTACCAACCAAAGACGAACGGGCACTCAGCCGTAATCCTCCAGCACTTCGCCTGACATTGGCTGCTGTTTTGGCAGTACCCCATCCCCTAACATCAACATCAAATAACATCAAATAACATCAAATAACATCAAATAACATCAAATAACATCGAAATGAGGGACCCTGAAATGAATAGATCCAATACACAACCAGTTTTTCTTGAGGGGGTATTTATTAGGGAGGGGACAGCCGACAGCCCCGACATCCCCCAGATGCTCTTCCTGGTCATCGTAAGCTGGTGGACTCGGCCTCAATGGATAGCAGTTCAGTGGAGGAGTTGGTTCATCGGTTCATCAAACAGTGCATTTTTTTCTACTCTGAATTCAAACTGTGTCTCTACTTTTGCACTGCGTTTTCTTCTTGTTCTGGAGAATTGGAGATTTTGGAGGGACCACCAGGGACCACTAAGAATGGGCCATGCCTGACGGTTTTTCATTCTCGTGCATAGTGCTGGAAATTAGGTCCCTCGCAATGCGAGAGACCAGCCCTGCGGCTGGATGGCTCAGTTGCTATGTTTTTTGTTTTTCTGAACACAGCGATGACCCAACATGTATGATATGTAGTATACACACATAATCACACATATATTATGTACAATGTATATATATATATATATTATATATATATCTATAGATAGCTTAATGAAACCTTCAGTGAGTTGTACCCTTATCTAGAACTGGACCCAAGTTGTATTCAGATCCTGCCTTTTTTATCCCACCACTAAAATTGACTGCAGACTCCTGACCGCGCACCGCGCGCACCCGCTCCTCCCGAGAGGCTCGTCGGAACCGTGGCCACCACATGGGGGTTTCCATACATGGAAGTACCCCAAAATTCATGGTTTTTTTCACTGTTTATAAGGGAAAATCCTCTTGAAATGGATTAAAAATGGGTACCCCCATCTGAAAGGAAACCCCAAAAAAACACAATCCCAGGAGTACTTGAAGATTGACCTCCTTTGATCTATCCGAAAAAAGCTTGTAGCTCTGATAGCACGGTATGGTTTGAGATTTTGCATCGGTGCTGTGCGATGAGCTGGGGAAGTGCAAGCAGATTTTTCGTTGGTCATGATTGTGCTTGGCCGCCCCATTTGCTCAGCTTATGGCTACAAGGCAGAAGAATCATGAATCGCGGGCCCGGAAGGGAACGACCTGTGAGCGAACGATTTGCTACAACAGAGACTTGCGACATGAATTCAACCTCAATGACAGGCAGCTAAACACCTTCGTCACAAGTGCACAAGGGTTTGGATTCAGACAGGCTGGGCGTTGGACTGTGCAACATCCACGTTGATCACAAGTTGAGCATTGCTTCACTTGCGAAGCAGGTCCCAGAACTGAAATGGTAGAGCCAGCACTTAGGACAATGAGGACTGCCAGAAATGTTGCAAGATCCAACATATCAAGCAGCACTTGAAAGTACTCCTGTAAGCTGACATATAGGTCTTGGCAAAGCCCCAAGTTGTTCTATCTCCAGTGAAGCCCCAAAAAAAAACCCATGGCGGTGTTGATTGAAACCAACCTGGGCGACCTGGTGATCGATCTGAAGGCACAGTCGGCAGCGAGGCTTTGGAAATGGCTTCAAGTACTGTAGATTCTTGGGAGAAGTGTTGGAAGTATTGTAGAGTGGGTACGGTTCAAAACGATCCGGCCCGCAAATAGGATGGTTTCATCCTACGAATGACCAATATATTTTGAGGGTCCATGAAGGTCTAAGAATTAGTATGGGCCACTGCTGCCACGGGCGGAGAGGTAGATCATGCTCCACGGACGTGTCTCAACTTTCTGAAGCAGCGCTGCCCAGCACTAGTGGAGGGAGATTTCTGTTTGGGCTGATATTTTCATGCATCACATGTGTGAGGCAAACATATTCTTGCTGGGTTTGCTTGTACCGCTGGCATGGCATTAGCAGCTTTGAACATATTCATACCTATATAAAAGTGTACACTGACACATGCCCATGCTAAGTGTGACCAGCAGCTCATGGTTCTCGGGCCGGGGTTTTATTGCCGTGGGACGTTCATGGAGTATGTGGTAGAACCGCAAAGGAAACCAGATCCATCCTGTCTGCTTTGTCAAGTAAATTTGCATCAACAAATATTTCTTCAATGTGAGTTTGTCGAAAAGTGTGGTCTACCCACTGGTTACTTATCATATTGCCCATTCAAATAGCCCTATTGGGGTTATGCCCCATTTTGAGACACATGTTGTCACTTGCTCAGTCTCGGCTCCTAGGCTCTGCAAGATGAAGTACTACAACAACTGCCTCTTCCTGTCTGTGGGGTCATGGGCATGTTGGAGCTGTTTGCAGAATGTTGTGGGGCATCATTGAGAGGAATCACTAGAAGCCCTTGGGTAGTTGATGTTAAGAGACTCGAAAGCGAGATGTCGTTAACAGGCAACCAGCACACCGCAATTAAAACAAAAAGGATCTCATCCACCAAAATAAAGTGGATGGCTCAGGGATATTGTCATTCAAGACTAACATAGAACTCGCACATCGCCAACCATAGGAAAATGATATTCCGAAGGATTTCCAAAACCATTTCTTGATTTTCCACATGAGTTTTGTGGCGTTTCTTGTTTTAAGATCCTGTCCACCATGGTCCGCAGGTCGAGAAGGATTACATTGCTCGAACAGGTGACCCCACCAACACGGGACGAGGCTGGAGGGTTGACCGTTGCCAGAGCCAGAGGGATGGGATGATGTCAGACTCCTTTCAGAATCATATTTTATCCCTTCTCAAAATTTCAGAATCGTTTGATAAAAGAAGCATAAACATATGGCAGTGTGTCAAAACCTTGTACCCCTGGTGAACATCAAAATAGCTGGTAAATGGATGTTCATCCCCCTAAAAATGGTATTAATAGGTATTGATCCATACCCATATGTTTCCTGGATCTGACTTGACCCATGGCTAAAACACATCAGGTGACGTTGGGATCCTGTCCGGTGAGGCGGTTGCTGTGTTCATGCGAAGCTGCCGGGCTTGGGTCATCGCTACTTCAAGGATGAGATACATCCTGCACTGAAGCACAGCGTGGGGCGGCTCAGCAGGGTTGGAATCCCAGCCATTTCTGTTGATGGGGCCAGTAGGCTATTAGGGATGGTGCGGTTAATGGCATTGGATTTACCGCAGAAGTTGACATGACTTAAGCTGCAGGCACAGTTGGGCCCAACAGATGTTGAAATAGAAAAGATGGTGCAAAACAAGAGATCCTGTTGTCTTTTGCCTCAACTTTGCAGTCGGATTGGTGAGACAAACTCAGCATTTTCAATTTGAAAAATTCAAAGTTCTCCCCCTTTCAGTTGATTCGGTGGCTATTGCTTCGCTTTCAGGTGCGTGGGACTGTGGGCATGGCAAATGCCATTGGCCTCAGAAAAAAAGCACTGTTTGTTGGTCCTCTGACGATGGATGTTGTAGTTCCCTCTAGCTGTTGAAACTTGCTTGTGTTAGAAGTCCTTCTGTAGTAAATGGCCTGTCACTTAATCAAAGTCGTGTTGAGTGTTCGCAGCGGCAGCAGACATTGTTCCAAGGAGAAGCCAAATGAAAATGCTTCGCAGTTCTATGCCATGAGCCTATGGATATATATATATTGGATATAACGGGATGACAGTAAAGAAATGGTGGTTGGAATAGAGACTATCCCATTTGAACGTTCACTCTATAGCTACTTCTGAAATACTAGGTGTCAAATAGGAGAATCGATCCTGTTGTTGTCAGAAGGGTGTGAACTCTGGAAGAAACGAAGCTTTGCCTTTTTCGGACAAACGGACAGTCCGGTCAGCTTGCAATAGTTGGATGAAGGAGAACTTACCTGAACTCGTGTAGTTCGCTAGCAAATGGCTTTCCTGTAGTTTTTCCTTCAACCAAGCGCTTCAGATGGATGTTTGGGTTTTGTGACCTATGGTGCAAGAACCGAGATCACGCTTCGAAAGACGGTGGAGCAATTGGATGAGAAGCACACAATCTTTGGGACATCACCTCAGTGTAGAATGTGTAGTCATGACGTGCAGAGAATGAGAGAGCACGACTTTTTCAGCAGAGGATGCTGTTTATTTCCAGTTTCTGAGTGTTCGCAAGTTGTGAAAGCAGTTATGCTGTCATGCATGCCTCTTATTGTGTACTATTGCCTCATTCCAACAAGTGACATAAATACTTTGGCTCCAGCGTTTGCTAGTTTGAGAAATTGATAGTTCCAATTGCAGAATGCCATGGGCCTTTCTGCTGTGTCTGGCAGTCCCAGCCTTGGCAGATAGATTTCATCATTCAGCGGCACGTGAAATCTCTTCGGACCCTACGCTCTTGCCAACATCGACATTGCCAACGTCTCCAGAAGCTGGGTCACTGCAACCTTCATCAACCCAGGACCCCTTGTGGCCAGAGCCTCCAACAAAGCCTGTGCCTGTGACAAAGAGAAGGGCGAGCCGGTCAGACACCATGTCACCAGGAAAGGAATCGTCTGCGCCTGCAAAGAGAAGTGCAAAGAAAGCAAAGGCAAAATCCCCTGATGTGTGGGATTGGGCTGATGTTTTCCGGCAGATGGGTGGCGTAAAAGGGTACTGGTGAGAACCTCGCTTTTCGCAACGCAGCAACATTCTCGGCCAAAAAATGAGCAAGGAGATCCGCGACCAGTGATTCAGTGAAGGCAGCGCATTTTCTTGGCCCATCAGCTTCCATCAGTTGTTACTTTCCATTAACATCCATTAGCATCCATTTAACAACCATGAACAACCATTCACGCACATTTTCTTAGCAGGTAAAATGCAGGGTTGATCCATCTATTCTTGCCAAGTGCCAAGGCGGGTTGCTGAGGGGTCTGGCGCCCAGCCGCTGGGTCGTAGGTGGATTTCGCATGATTTGGCCATCAACAAGGTGTACTTTTCTCACACCAGCAAGGTGGTTCCTGCAATTAACAAACATGGGATTCAACCATGAGAAATGGTGGATGGGTCAGTACCAATGCCACGGGGAGGGTATGAAGCTATAGCTCATTTTTGGGGAACTGAAGGGTGGGTTTTGATCCATAGCCATATTGGGTCAATGTGTTCACACCTGGTGTTGATCTCTCCTGATTCAGAAACATCACAGTTGCACAACTCAGATGGAAAGGGCGCAGAGATCAGTGCCAAAGACCCAACGGGCCCAACGGAAGGATTCATCAGGACACATGGCAGTAGAAGACATTGTTGCCACAGACAACTGCTGCTATGCCGCTATTTGGTTGTCATGCTGGTTTGGTGCTGCTGGCGTGAGTGGTCCGAAGGTGTGGAAAAAAGTGCAGCGGTCACATTCCCGATGATGCCAAAGGATGATCATTGTGGCTGGATACGCTATCCGACAAGTTGGAAGTGTCTCCAGCTTTGGCAGGTTGGTAATCTGCTACTCGATGTGGAGTGCGGCTTATGTGATTCTTGGGGCCACTCGGTCGGGAAGGGAGATAGGTCCATTCACTGGTACCCCCAACCACCAAACTTTGCCTGAGGATAACTTCCCAACCGGACCCCGCCTAAAGGGTCTGAATTGCAGCCGAGGTAGTGGTGTTGCTGCCGACACTCTGGTTATTGGCGTCACTGACTCAAAATCTATGGATCCCAGCCGTGGTCCTTGGCATAGGCAGCTGGATCTGGGGTGTGACGCTGACCCATTTTGCTTTAAGGCATGGACATGGCCACCGGGACATGGATCAAATCCCCAGCACACTGCTCAAACCCAGCAGACATGTTGAACCCTGGCAGCCTTGTTGGTCTACCTACTGGGACAGCTCTTGGAGGGTCTGCAATTGAACATCATCAGCAGCGCTTCGGCAGCAATGTTAGCAGAGGTTTGGAAAACGTGGTGGACAGGTTGATCTACGATGATGGGTCAAAACTCAAAACCCCACAAGTCGCCCGCAAGTTTTGGTCTGAAGCAGTATCCACTTTTTGTTGGAGACTTGCAGATATGGGTATGGATCAATACCTATTTTTACCATTTTTAGTGGGATGAACATCCATTTACCAGCTGTTTTGTGGTTCACTAGGTACCAGGGTTATGACTCATAGCCATATGTAGAGGTCATGACCTTTGCACCTTTATTGTCTTCATTGGCTTGACAAGCATCAGCTGATATCAGCTGACCTCCAGGTGGCAACACCACAGCCACCTTGTCGCAAACGGTGGATGCCCTTGAGTTGGAGTTGTTGAAGGTGCCTTGACACTGAGATCACTGAGATCAGGAGGTTGTTTGGGAACCCCCCATTTTGGGGCGCATGTTCTTCATTTGGGCCCAATATGGCCCAATTTTACGGGATCAACTTGAATGAAGGAAATCAATGAGCAGTTTTGGGCTGTTTGGTTCCATTCATTGCTCTGCCATGCTCTGCCTTTGTTAACAGGAGATCCTCCTGCCAGGCGGAGTGGCGGGAGATCAAGGAGCAACTGCTGGGCGATGCCGAAATCTCTGGTGGCAGGCGCGACGACAAGTCGTGAGAGTTCTCCATTGAAAGAGCCAGGAGTTGCAGAAAAACATTGAATAAACATGGGGATGGGATGTTAAAAATGGATTGTTGACAACAAGGTCAGGTTGAATCCACATTTTTCACACAGTAATGTTATGTAATGTTGGGGTCCTACCAGACTTAGATCCAATGGGAACAAAATGAATGCCCCAAGGCTCAGCAAGGCTATGGCCACACTGAAGAACTTCAGCCGGATGGATGCGAAGGTGCAGGAGGTGAGGCGGGGCTCTCTGGGGTCGTCGACTGAATTCGCATTTGTTTTTTGGGATTTTAGTTTTGTCAGTTTAGTCAAACTCCCCAAAACTTGGTGACTTCAATCCATTTCAATTCCAGTTTTTGGGTAAGATCCACCTTTCTTGGTGAAATTCGATGAGTTTCTCAAAACATGACGTGAACTCAAAACGTGAAGTCATGGTGGAGCACGATGGTGAGAGATGCCATGATTCCCATTGGCCATGATGCCATGATGTTGAGATGGTTGGTGGTAGGCCAGTGATGGCCAGTGGAATATCATGGAACCTCCAACTCTGGGGGTTGAATGCCTACCGTGCTACCCAGGGATGTGATCCGGATGTTGGAGCAAAACCACACAAGCAGCTTGGAGGAGCCGCACGCACCCCACAGGATTTATTGATATTTATTGAAATATGACATCTTGAGATTTGTTTGGACTCACAGACTTCTTCAGTTCTTCTGCGCACATTTTTTTGAACACTTTTGACAACACCAAATATTCTTGTCCTAGACTCTGGCAGATTTCCTGGCATCTCCCAGTTTGGTGCAACAACGTGCGACGTAGCGAAGGAGATCCTCCTGCGGCAGCTGGAGAAAGGTCAGGCGCTGGCTGACTTTGCTGTGGAGCGCCTGGCAGAGGAGCTTACGAAGCAGGCGGGGCGTGGCGTCCGATGGTTCTCAAGATGTCCTACCAACATGGCTGAATATGGGAAAGCAAGATGAATTGATCCAGTACTCAACCAGGGTGTTGATTGATGATTTGATCTTAGAAACTGAAAATATGGTTTGGAACTTGGAACCACTAATGTGGGTGCCGGTATTTTGGCTTTGGAACTTGCTGGCAAGACAGTCTTTGCTGGTTATCAGGTCGTCAGTAGATCACAGACCTTCCAAGATTCAGGTAGTTCCACTCGAATATGTTCCAGTGCATTCATGCGATACACACCCATACGAACCGCCCCAAAAAATAGAAAAGCAATTTCTCACCATATTCTCACATTATCAGTAGATATCAGTAGAACTTTCCCGATTTTTTTTTCCTTTTCCATCTGTGCACAGGACTTCTGGTCCCGCTTGGCTCCACAGCTGCTGGCGGCCGGCATCGTGCAGCACCTCGACAGCGAGACCTTGGTTCAGATGGAAAGTGAGAAGGCCAAAGTGCAGGCGCCGGGGCGCCGGTTGTACCCTTTGTCTATGGGGATTATATGGGTTTGGTTGAAGGCCATCCATAGCCAATGTTTTTTTTTGATATAAACTTTTGATAGAATATAGTTCTTAGTTATTAGTAAGTTGGATTTTGCTGGTTGGTTGTCAATTTTAGTTTGTGAACGATTATGTGATTATATCTAAGAACCATGGATTATGACATATACATACACATACTAAATCTTGTTTATTTCCACTTGTTTATTGCCTTTGGTATATATGATATATATATATATATATAATATGGCCATATATGTGCATACACATATATACATAGTAAACCAAACATGCACATGTTCCGACTGGTTGGTTGACTAGTAGAGGGGCGAACCACTGGGAATCAACGCCCAGTTGGGCATGGATGTCCTTAATCTATTGGTTAATGCCATTGGTTTGTGGAGTATATTAGATGGGTTGACAGCCTATTGAGTCAGCAAGTGAAGTCAATGATAAAGGGTATGCCGACCGGCCCCTACTTCGATGTACAGGCAAAGGTAGGACAGGTAGGAGATCTTTGTTTTTCTTGGTAGATCCACTTTTGGGGTTGATTTTCGCCAGGAGCAGCTCCGAATCGATCGTGGCATTCCACAAAGCTTGGAAACGATCAGGCGCACCATGCAGACCATGTGCCTACAGGGAATCTGGCTAAAGACCGCTGATTTTGGTGATCCGGACCCGATCAATGTGAGTTGAGGTGCTTTGAGCGTTTCGAACCAGTCACATCCCTACATTGTTTACAATCACAGCCATATATTTAGGCCCTTCAACTCTCGTTTTGCTTTGTTTTCTGGTGTTTGTTGGTCGCGAAAATCCACTGGTGAATCATCATATTCCGTCGACACTGCCATGAATTGGGAGGCCCCCATTTTCCAGACTTCAACTAGCCAAAACCGTCCAAAACCGTCCATATCCCCAGATTTCCATAGCCTTGGAGCCTTGGGTTCCGCCATTTCCATAGCCTTGGAGCCCGACCTTGGGACACCCAGGGTGCGCGGTTGGATCGAGCTCTACGAGGCGATGGCCCAGGACTTTGATCGAGCCCTGCCCTACCGTGCGGCCGTGTTCCTGGCCGTGTGCCGCTTGGACGCCCTGGTGACTGGTGGGATCCCACGGGGAAACCGGGGAAAGCCCAATGGAATTTCTCCGGTGCCAAAAATGGAGAGAACACTTGTTTTTTTTTTGGATACAACCAACATGAGATGGGTTGCAGTCTGGAAAATGAGGGCCCCAATTTATAGCGGATCAAGAATGTGGTGAGTAATGAGTGGATTTTGGGCTGGTATACCTCCCCAAATCGGTCTGGGTCAAGTCATTGGGGCACCGACAGAAATGCTTCAACCTCACAGAAATGCTTTTTCGTGGTTGATATTGGTGGATGGTTTATGAGTTGATCAATGGATTCAAACTAGGTGTGTTGATAAAATTTAGGATTATGTCAATCCTAGTTTGGATTCATTGGACTACAATCGGATAATTTGGGGCTGTTGTCTGCCTGAGGTGCTGCCCTGTTTGGCTTGGCCTTGCTGTACCACTTCATGATGCTCTGGCTGAAGGTTCACCCTACCAGGTCAAGATTAATGGGGGGAGATCCCAACAGGAGTCAGACACTAATGCCTTGTGCTCTTGGGGAAACTCAGGAAACCAGACGTTTTTGTTGGTGCCATAGAAGCCTTGAGCAAAGGAAGCGACGCTTGAAGATTCCGACCTTGGTGGATGAGACCTCTGTGTCATGGTTGAGACGACCCAAGGCCAGGTACTGAGTGGGTGAGTGGATCTGGGCAGGGGTGTTGATTTGAAAAAGAGCAAAATGGAACTAGGAAGGGGAGCTCCAAAGCGAAGGGATCAATCAAAGATGGTGAGTGGAGATGGATTGAAGATCACGGAACACATTGAATATGACCGAAACATGAGAGCTGCCAACATTTCCCTTCAAAAAAAAACATGGCAATTTTGATCATTTTCATGCCTTTTCCATTTCTTCCGCCCAGGCCTTGCCGTCCATCTGCGAGGTCTTCGCTGGCGATGCTCATCGCATGGATCGTCCCAAGGCAGGGGATTAAGATCTTTCAAAGGTATGTGTCCCATTGATCGTTCCATGGATCCGAAAAAAATGTGGAGGATGGTCATCAATCGGGGTTCATTTGCCTCATTTTCTCGGACATTTCTGAGGATGATTGGATGACCACAAAAAAACAGCAGCAACTCCATGCAACTTTACCATGGCACATACGAAATATGGAACATGTTGAAACATGACCAGACCATCCCTTTCTTTGCATCCCACCTTTGCCGCCCTGGGCGCCAGGTGGTACTACGTGAGGAGATTCGCCACAGCGTGGAGGATATGGCCCTGGTGGCGATGAAGCGAAGGCGAAGCTAGCGGGGCGAGCTTTGGGGAGGGGAACCAGCAAAATTGGGTTGGAACCAGTAATCATCCCAGAAATGGGTTGGTTTACTAAAAATGGTTTGGATCATCCCCACCCCAGAATTGGTCGGGAAAATCCACGAGAAAAGCCTAGATTAGTTTTTCTCAAGCTAACCCTGCTTTTCTGTAGGTTTTACCGTGAAACTCAAGCCACTGATGGCCAGTCGCCGCGGCATGGCCCTGCCCAACGCTGTTTTCTTCGGGCCTCCGGGCACCGGCAAGTCCCTAACGGCGCGGCGTCTGGCCGAATGCTGCGGTATGGACTGGGGGTTCCACGAGAAAAACATGGGGGTTAAGGGTTTGTGAAACAAAGAATTGGGACCCAGCCATCATAGAGATCTTGGAGATTTGTCAAAACAGAAGAACTCAATATGAGGAGGATACATTTGTGTGAGTAGCAGCTATTTTGATGTGAAGACAAAATGGGAACCTCTTGGGTATGGGTCAGATCCTGAGGGTATCCATGAGAACCACAAACTAGGTCATTTTTGTTGCGAGACCACCCGTTTCTTTGGGGTGGTAGGATTGGTGAAAATCTCCATTTTTGAGACGTAAAAACTTCGTCTCTAAATGGGTCACGAAACACCATGGCTACGTGAGCTGGGCCCCACTCCAGGACTACGCCATCCTCTCCGGCGGCAACATCCTGGGGCTGAAGGAAGAAGCAGTTCCTGAGCTCCGCAGGGTCTTTGCCTGGGCTCGGAGGTTGGGATGCTGAACCTGGTGGGTGCCTGAACCAACAAAGATAGGGAGTGGAACCAACAAGAGTTTGTCTGAAAAGCGGCTACACCCCAAAAGTGGTGATGAAAAAGATGAGGAAAATGATGATCAACACGTAGATTTTGGAGATGCACTATTTGCAGACAAATCCACAGAAAATATCAAAAAAAGGGTTCAAACATGGGGATGTGGGGACGGGTCAGGGTTTACTAAGTTTACTGCAAGAAAGTTTGATCCAATGAGATGATGATTTTGCTGCCACGCTGTGCCACGTCTCCAGGTCGCTTCGTGGCTTGCTGATCTTTATTGATGAGGCAGAAGCCTTCCTGTGCTCCCGGAGCAACCAGAGCAATGCCTATGTCCAAGCTGCCTTGTGCGAAGCCAAGAGGCCAAGAGCTGGTTTGAAAGCTTTGAAACGAGTTTCTGCGGTTGAACTGCAGTTCTGGTTGTTTTGTTTTTCCCTTGTTCTGCCGATAGAAACATCCGAGGTCGTTTTTCCTGGCCCAGACGGGCTCAAGCAGTTCACGTTTCCAGCTGATTTTGGCCACCAACCGCGTGCAGGAGCGAAGTGGCCCACGGGACTAGTGCATCCTGGGCTTGGCATTGATCCCAGTGAAGTCTATCGCTCAACAATAAACCGACCATTTGGGGACGGTCTAGGGATATTGGGACATCTATTGGGGCTGGTTTGCTAATCTTAGCAAGGTACATGAACCATATATTTTGATCTATTTTGATGGTTTATACTACCCTTTTGCGGTAAATTTGGGGTTGGTTTACTATTGCTTTACTAACATTCTTGGGCTTATCATCTCCCATTCTGTTCGTGGCCGGCAGGACCTGGATCCTGCAATCTTGAGCCGGGTGCCTTTGCGCATCGAGTTCGGCCGGCCCGACGCGCAGCTGCTGGAACAGCAGGTACCCCAAAAACCCCAAAAACCCAGCTGCGAAATCCAAGTGTCTAGTGATGATATCCCCACCTAGTGGCAAAATCTCGATATTGTGTGGGGCGAACTACTGTTTTTTTTTTGGGGGATTGCATCCCACAGTCTCTTCGGGTGGTGTGAGGTATTTGTTGACTTTCCTACTTGGAATGATGATCCCCTGAAATTGACAGACATATTAGACATTTTTTTAGGTTTTTTTGGACACCCTGTGAGGTGCAAGACCGTGTTGGGCGGCTGGAGCCAGTGGCTGGCGAGCGCCTATCTCAGCTCTTGAAAGAGAAAGGCGTGACGAGCGGAGTGGCCATAGGTTGAAGTTTTGACCACATTTTGGTCTTCAACTGTCCAATTGACTGTTTCACATCTTATGTATACATCTATATATATATATAATTGTAAAATTTTTATTAATCAGTATTACTCAGCATAGTCAGTTTCTATCCATGACTACCCAAATCATTCGTTGGTTGTGACTCACCACTGGAGCGGTGCCAGGTGAAGCCGGCACCGCTGGAGAAGCTTTGTACAACTGGAAGTTCACGGGTCGTGACGTCCAAGGCCTTTTTGAGGACTCGGTTGCTGTGGGGCCTGAAACGATCGAAACAATCCACATTTCTAATGTCAAGCCTGGATGGCTACCATAGATGTTACCATAGATGGTCGCTTTTTGGAGGTAACCACTCCACCAAGGGTTTTTATGAATCCGGAAGCAGCATCCTAGGGGACCTGTGTACCCAGGAGTTCGCTCGGCGCTGGAGCTTGGAACAGGAGTTGGGACGCAAAGCTGACAAGGACTGTAAAGTGACTGAGTGCATGGCAAGGAACACAGACTTTGGATGGACAAGATGGGTCAAAATGACAGTGGAGAAAATCCATTCATATTCCATCCGATTGGTTTTCAATAAACAAGTCACCCAAGCCCAGGGTTCTGCACGTGGGCCCCACATGCGAGGAATGGCTTGATCGCTGGTTTAACCACCGAGCTTTGACTTGAGGTGCGGCCCTTGGCAAAGCTTGGTGGTTGATTAGCATCAAGTTTTTCGCGCGCGTTGGGACTTGAATTGCCACATCCTGTCCTATGCCACATCACTCTTTCCAGTCGCAGGTTTCCCCTGCTGACCTGCCAGGATGTTGTTCAAGCTGATGTGGAGCTCCATGGATGCCGAGAGCTACGGCGCCGTACAAGATCAAGAAGTCAGGGCAGCCGGGCAGTCGAGACCATCAGTCTTCCAGATGCCTCAGCGCATCGTGGACATGCCGATGGGCCAAGGACATCCAAGCCCAAGGGTCAGCAGCGAGGAGGAAAATGTGAGGGACACAATCGGATGCAGGGCCTGAAGGAGAAAAAAGGAATGACGGAATGACCCTGAAGCCGTTGGAAATGTGATGATACTAAGTGAATCTAAGTGATATGGTGTAGTCTCGTTTCACTTCTTTGATACTGTTTGGATCCTTTGGTGCTAGTCCGGCAGAAGTCACCAGTGTCCAGATCCATGAAATCCATGGCTTGAGATGTGCTCGGTGGATGTCAGGGTTGCCAGGTGTATCCGCCATCCAAGGTTTGATGTGCTGGATAAGATCAACGACTGCATGGTGGATGAGAAGTCTTTCGGCCGCCATTCAGAGCTTCCAAGCTGGGTTTCTTCCCTCCTGGTGACATCTGGAATGAGGGATGTCCCCCGAATAAACTCCGCTTCAGCAACTACGGCTACTACGCTTCAGCAACCACGTCTCAGCAACTACGCTTCAGCAACCACGGCTCAGCAACCAAACTACCCTCTCGCTTCAGCAACTACGCTTCAGCAACTACGCTTCAGCAACTACGCTTCAGCAACCAAAACCCACTCTCGCTTCAGCAACCAAACCTCAGCAACCAAAACTGGCATATCAAAATCCCACCCCCTCTGACAAGTACATGCACAGTCTCATCTCACACGTCACATCGTTTGGTTTTTGAATCATAGTTTACGGAGCATAGTTTACGGATCTTGGTTTACAAAGCATAGTTTACGAGTCATGGTTTACCGAAGCAGAAGTCAACCGATGTCCCCCAGTGCTGCAGCTCCTAGGCATGCTCCCTACCAGAACATCAGGATTTGGCACACCGAGGCGTTGAGAGATTAACACTTTCTGAATGCACATGAATGGGGATATCATGGGGATATCATGGGGATATCATGGGGATATCATGGGTACCCAATGATGATCTGGTTGATGGTTCCACATAGTTTCTATTTTCGTAGAACTGGGATGATTTTGACTGCTGAAGCCATGGGTCCGCCGCAGATCCTGGATGATCCGTTTGATGATCCTGAAGGGCACGGGAGCATAGTGACATGGAGTAAAGACATGGAGGTCAGACCCTGGGTTTATCTCAACTTTGGGGGTCGAAATTCATGAGACCATAGGCACCCCCTTCCAATTTGAGAATATGGAGGACCTGGAGGACCTGGAGGACCTGTTTTCTTTGTTTCTCCCCCCTAAAACATAAACTCGCATGGTCCATGGTCATTGATACTCATCATCCCCCGAAGAAACGGAACGCAGGTACTGTATGTAGAACAGAGTCTCGTCTCAACAAACCAAGCTCGTTGGTGGGTTTAATGATTTTCATATATTTTCATGGAGGCTAATGGAGGTAGAGCCACTGATATTGAGAACATCAGGCTGACGGATGGTGGCTGAATCGATCACTCCACTGAGGTTAGCTGAGTTGATCCCAGCCAAGTCCCCCGAGGTGGTCCAAGATGAGGCCCAACAACGAAATCTGTTTGAATCTTCCATATCTTTTATGAAGATTATTCTTTACATCAATATATATGTATATATATATATATATCATTTTCTAGGAATTCCCAGGTTCTTGGTCCTGCCAGGTAGGGTATGTATGTAGTACAAATAAATGGCAAGCACTATAGATCACTAGACTTCGAACCAAGGCCAGCAATGAACTGTTAGGATGTTAGCGATCTCACAAAAGATCAAGGCCAGTCAATCATGCAGATCATGACCCCAACTTGGTGGTCGGGATTAGTACTTGACCCTCTATGGGGCCAAACCCTCAGCCACTTACAACAGCCTTGTGCAGTTCGAGTGTCTCTGCTTCAACCATCAACTGCCAGCTACTTTGGATGGTGTATCATGACAAATCTGGTGATCAGTACGATGCTATATAGGTTTGTCCAAAAATATCCAAAAATATAGTGTACCCATCTGAATCCACCGGTTTATCATCGTTTTCCATGAAATGGCTATTTGGGTTATAAACTCCCTTTCCAGACCAACCCACATGGTGTATTGTCAGAGATTGTGGGCCAGGTGCTGAAAACCATCGAGAATGAAGAAGACGAATCCGAGTTACAGGACGGAGCTTGCTACACCTTCCCGCAAAACATGTTTTCAACGGGGGTTCGGGACTTAAGAGGCGAAAAATCAGATTAGAACTGGGTTAACTGGGTCCGAGTCAAACACTTTCCCATTTTCAAACCCAATTAACCCAGTGAACCCAGCGAACCTTAACCCTTAACCTTCAACCGGCCATTTCTGAACTGCATTGGGCGTTGCACCAGGAGCGCATGGCGAAGACGTTGGCAAAAAGCCAGGCACAGCATTTTTCGCATGGCACAGATTTTGGGTCTGTTTTATTAATATGACTTGTTTGGATCAATATTTATATAATTATATATTATAAACCATAGATAACCATACCATCATACCATAGTTAGCCAAGTTTTTGGGTCTTTCTCACAGAATTTTCGTAGAGCTTTTGCCAGGCCACGAGTTTGGAGCTCCTTCACGACTTGCCGGATGCCGACATTGCGCCACCAGCAACGGCCTAAGGGCGTTCAAACGGTCATCCATGACGATTGGATGATGACTGGGGGTACGCTTATTTGAAAATAACCTCCATATCAAAGCTATGAGAATAGCCATCCCCTATGATAGGTGGCTGAATTTCTGGAAATTGAAATTCTCTTCTGCAAGTTGGTTGTATACAAAATGAAATATCCCCATGATAGCCCATGATATTTTCCATTATCATTATAGCATTGAGATGTTGAAGATCTATATTCATGAATTTAAGGCGTTGTACCAAGTTGATACCCCCAGTCGACTGGGTTGATACCACCATCAGTTTCAAAGGGATCAATCAGGACACTGACCTCTTCGTGGCCAAGCTAAATCCTGTCACGCAGGAGATGGTTTTCATGTCGCCAGAACTGGGTGTCTCATGGTTTTCGGGATGGTATGGGTCAACAGCAACAGCACAATCGGGTGGATGAACATCCCAACTTTCACAGCTTCTGATTCTGTTGATTTTTTCGGACCTTCACTTTTTCAGGTACGAGGGTTTTGGACCCAGGGAGCTTGGGATGCGATGGGAGCCTGGGCCAAATGGAAGGGTGCCAAGGATTTTTGTTGCAATAGAACTTGCTTTACTAAAAGCCACATTGGGGATGCTTGAAAATCTATTGTTGCTATACTTTTAGATATTCTTGAACATCCACTGATGTGAAGGGCACCAGGGTATGTTGATGCAGGATGGAGACTTGGAACTGATCTTCTCACGCTCCTTGGCCTGGGGGAATCAAGGGATCCTTTGATCAAGGGGATGACTTTACTTAGTAAGGAATGGATTGGTAGTTTCCTGGTGTTAGTTCAGTTAGTTCATCATTTTTGTATATTTTTCTGACCTTTTCGTGCGGTGACGGAAAAAAAACAGATCATGAAGCGAAGTGAAGTTCTGTATATATTTGGCTTGAGATGCTAAAAGAGCACATTTGGGGATCCCAACAGGAAAGATGACAAAGCCATGGTTTGAAAGTTGGTTCCTGTCATTCTCACTCCAGCTTTGAGATCCTTTATATACTTTCTGTTTCCCCATGTTTTGGTTTCCATACTCAGCAGATCAGCCCTTGAGAAGGTTTCGGGCCGATCAAGAGCTGCGAGATCGTGAGGGATTGGAAGTTGCGGGCTTGGCAACCTGTAGCAGACAGAACCTTTCAGCCGTGTTTTGTGGCAACTCACTTTTGATTTTCTCCAGTATATCTACTACAACAGCCATTTATGTAGATGTTCAGTTTCGTACTCTCGGTTTCCGACAAATTTGTTACTTATATAAGTCATCTTAGGTCCTGGAATTCAATGAAAGGACATTTGCAAAAAACTCTGCACATGTTGTTTGATAAATGATAATTTCACTCGCCAGACTCAGGACGGGTGACTCTTTGCAGTATGCCTTCATCATCTATGAGAATCCTCGAGATTGCGAGCAGGCACTGCAGTATGAAGCAGCACCATCGATTTGATACTGCGATGTCCAACTTCTGTTGGGATTTTGTCATGGTATGCCACTTCGAATGCTGCAGCCATTTCTGCTTGATAGAATCAGCCTCTGAGGATATTCGTATCCGCTTGGCGGCCTGAAATCTGAGTACTTCTGATTCAACCTTCAAAATTGCAAAGACATGGGAATGCGTTTCATCTCCACAATGAAGCCAGTGGTCCCCCCAAAACGGAAGTTTGGGTGTGTCATTGCGCCCAAAGATGGTGTTCAGCAGAGTTAAACATAGGTGTTTGTGGCCATTGAGATATATTTTGAAATGTGAGTTGTTACGGCATGGAAGGGTCCGAATGGAAAGAACCAGCTTTATTCTTTTGCCAAATGACAAGAAGTTCGAGTTCAACGTCAAGACCATGCAATGTTTCCAAGTGCCAAAAAACGGGATTGCGATGGATTTTGGCAGGACCATCTGTGGCTGGTTCTGTACCACTTCTGTCTTGTGCCAGGCCTACTTCAAGATGCATGACTGTGTCATTGATGACAGGCGGCACCACAACTGTGACCACAACTGAAGTGATGGGCTCCAAACCGATGGGCTGCTGTCATGGTTCTGCTTGGAGTTACTTTTGTGGCATCGAACAAATCCCGAAGAATTGAATCACCGCAAGTAGAGATGAACCAGCGATGTGCGGATGCCCTTGGGGGTTTTTAGTTGATCCAATTGGCAGCCTGGTTAGGACGATCATGTCACTTTCCATACACAGCAGGAACCAGCCGAACCAACATGGTGTCGTCAACCCCAGTTGAACCTCATGCCCAACTTTTTCATCCCAGTCATAAAGAATCCAGCCCTACCTGCAGATGCCAGTTTTCTTTTGGCCAGTTATAACCCCTAGTCCTTTTTGAGGGGTTGATACCAGGCGCATTTTCGTGAACTTCTCTCAGTCCGTGGCAAAACTGTGGAACAAGTGGCGAACAGGGAGTCGCATGTCCAAGGTGGAGCTATGAAGACCGGGGTCCAGTGGACCCAGAAATCAGTATGAAGCCATGAATATTCGTGGAGGGTGAACTGTTTCTTCTTTCAAAAGTACAGTTCTAATCAGTTCTATAGTATTAAGCCATCAATGTTCGGGTGATCATTGTGTGTCCAGATTTCTAAACCATGGGATGCCATGGGGTACCCAATTTTGAGATGTACCGACCCGGCGCACCCAGAGTAGGTGATGAAGGATGCCCAAAGATGGTCGCTCACTGAACTATTGCCATAAGGGAGGACCCAAAAGTACCACAATCCAACCCACGACCCAGCAGGAAGATGTGAAGGGTGGTGCTGAAACGAAGGGAGGAGGTGGGTGGCGGCTTCGGGGCTTGGGAAGGAGCAAACAGCCTGGGACTATCGTGCAGCATTTGCACTGCCAGGGCGTGGAAAAGGAAAAGGCAAAGGAAAAGGCAAGGATCAGGCGCAACGGATTACACCGGAGGCCAAGAACTAAGTCATACGAAGTCTATTGGATCAACCCCCGGTAGGCAGTTTTGAATGTGCATGAGGCTCCTTGCCCCCATTTCCAACTCGTGCTGTGCCATTTGCACATGGATCAAAACCTGTCATGAATTCTAACCATCCATAGCCATCTAGAACCATCCGTAACCATCTATAACCAGCCACAACCTAATTTGAAACAGTTTCTCCAGGGTTTTTAAAGATGTTTAATCCATTTTGTCATAAAAACGCCGCCCGGCTTCCGGCTAGACTTTCGCCTCACAGGCACCTTTGCTGTCCGCGGCTGAGGGCCCCAAAGCTGGCGGGAAGAAGCCAGGCGCGCTTGTAGTGATAGATGATTGCTTTAGTTACATACTTATATAATATAGTTACAAAAGATATATATATATATGTATACAGATACATAGATGATTCTAAAATCTTGTACCGACTAATTAATTGTGTCTGGTTACTATGCCTTCAGGGGCCAGAAGTTGCAGTCAGCCTGACATGTGGATAACTTCCAATAGACATTGGCAAGTTTCAGGGCATTGCAGGGCGTGAACAAAGTTTTCAGAATTCATAAGGCCGCAGTGAGATCGGGATTTTGCCACTGCCAGGAGCCTTTGAGTACGGCCAGAAGGAAGATAGGGAAGGTAAGGCATAGAAAGTTTTGTTTGGTCGAGCGGTTTGAGTACAACTATAGCTGTTCTGATCAAGAATTTGCCTGTCTTACCTGGGTTTGTTTGTCCTGCCAGGGAGCCAACATTCACTACTAGCTCCAAATTGTTAAGAAACTTTCCAGTGGCAAACAGTAACTAGAAGTGTTCTCCGGACGACTATGGTATAACTGCCTGACAGCTCAAGGTTTGATTTACCTTTTCCACTTGAGGATAAATGCAAGTCATAAACAATGGAACCGGAGTATTGCCATATTTGTACTTTACTGTTGAACTTCGCACCTGTGGAAAGAATAGCAAATTCACAACTTCTGGCAGGCCGAGACCGCCGCAATGGTCGTGATGGCCGCGATGGTCGCGATGGTCGCGATGGTCGCGATGGCCGCGATGGTCGCAGTCGCAGGGACGAGGAACGAGATCGTGACAGGCATAGGCAGCAATGGGGAAGCACGGAGGAGGGAAAAAAGCAGGCAATGGTTTGAAGGATGCCAGAAAACAATTCTGAAACATGAAAAATGGACTTTGCTGGTGGATGGTTTTCCTTTGGTATCGATTTGAAGCCAAGTCTTTGAATCAGCCTTCTTTCTGGCAACTCTGCTTGCAGCGTTTGGACCATTCCCAGCTTGGGATTGACATGATGGGGTTTCAAGACTTTGAATCGAAGCTAGTGGATGTCACCTTCTAGCCATCAATCTTTAATGTCATAATGTCAACCCTTGATTATATAACACCCGCGGGCTGTTCAATTGGTGGGAGTACCACTTTAGGAGCAAATTATCTTGATTTGGTGGTAGCACTTAATTAAACCAGGGTTTATGAATCCGGGGTTGACATGAGCTACCAAACAGATTTGTTGGTTGATCCCAGCTATATTAAGATGTTTTGAAGTGACCGGAACCAGCTAGCCAAATATTGGTCCATTGAACTACCACGAAAATGGCTGATTTGTTTGGCCTTGTTTAAGGGGCCTGATGTGTTTGTCCAAACATTGGATTTTTCAGAGGGAAATTTTGTTCTTACTCAAGCATCTTAGACACACCCAAAGTTGAAACCAGTGTCAATTTTGTTCATTTTCTCCTTGAAAATGGGATGATTTTCAACAAGGCTGCTGGTCCCCGCTGGCCAACTCCCTGTGCCACGCAGATCACGCAGCCGGGACGAGCGGCGACGGCGTTGAAAAACGAGCATGTGAAGCCGTTGGGTACGGGTTCAAACATGGTTTCACCATGTCTCAAAAACCAACAGGGGGGACTTATTGGAGCAAAATGGGACATCTAGACCGGACTTGTTGTGCAAAAAGGTTGAAGAGTACGGTTCATCCTGGGAAGACGGGCGTGCTGTTGCAGGCGCCGCTCGGGAATTCCACAAACTGCACCTGCAGGCAGGAGGGCCTCAGGTTTTTGTGATGGATATCATAATTTCTAGAGCCAGAGTATGTTCCATGTAGACTATTTCTACATCAATCCCATCTAGAAGCCTTGTTGTTTGGGTCCGGTGGGGCCTAGTCGTCTTGTAAAGGTGATTTTGGATGTGGCTCTTGTCAACCACTTCTTGATATTGAACTTCATGTCTTGCAACATGGTGCAAGCACCAGCGGTCGCCCAACGGATTCAAGGCAACTTTCTTGTGCTGCAGCGTCCGCTTTTTCGTCAGGTATCACTGTCCGTGTCCCGCAGACCAGGCAGGGGAAAGGAGGGGAGAGGGAACCGCATCATGCCTGAATCTGGGGATCACCCAAGGAATTGCCAAGTCTGTGTTCTTTTCAATCCTTGCCATGTGTTTTATAGTATTATAGTCATGTTATTCTTTACTAAGACCATATTCATGGCGTTTTTGGGGCATTCAGGTACTAAGCTTCTGGCATATTTCTTTCACACTCCCCAAACTTGATTGATGAAATCACCTAAATTGCTGGGAGACTCCGCCCATTGATCATTTCTGATGTTTCAATGACCAGGTGTACAGAGGACCGCGGACAAAGAAACCTCCCTGTTTCAGGCTGCCAACTGGCCGCACAGTGCCGAAGCCTCCCAATTTGCCAGATGTAGCCATGGGAGCCCAGTTGGGGTGGGGATGTGGCAGTCATTTGGAGTTTGCAACCATCCCCTTTGCTGGATCATCCCACATCACCAGCCAATTTTCAAAAGCCACACTTCCCAAGGCGGGAATGCCTGCAGATGCCCGTCCCAGCATGTTCAAGAGCCGTCCATCTACTGCGATTTGGCAAGGTGAGGGTTTTCAGCGGCGGAGTCTCCATCGTCATCTTGGGAAATCCATAGAAATCCCCATAGAAATCCACTGGACACCCATAGAAATCTTCCATTTATCATTTGATTATCATTTGATGATCATTTTTGGCAGTCCATCCCATGTCAGGTGCCAGCCCCGAGGCTGGGTCCCTGGGTGACTCTGAACGTGGGGAACTGGGGAACTGGAAAGGGATGCTGGGGGATCTCTGGGTGCTGCTGATCGTGGTTCAAGCCGTGCAAACTTTGGAGAGATGAAGTCGTCCCGGAATCTGCAGGGAAGACGCGGGAAATTGAGTGCTATTGCTACTATTATCATTAATTATTGTCATTACCAGTATTCTTATTATTGTTATGGCCATTATTTGTCGTGTCGGTGCTTCCTGAACAACCTGATCGACAAGACCCTTTGATGATGCAGACTTTTACCCAGCGTCCTCGAAAGATTGGCAACTCGCCCAACATCTTAGTCTTAGACTTTGATCGGAAGAAAGTTGTGAAGCCGAAAGATCAACAAATTCCACAGCATTTCCGATGCATAGAATACGCTCTTGAAACGGCCCTTGATGGCGCTGTGCAAGAAGTACCCTGGCAAAAAGAAGGACAGGATTTGACGTTTCTGACACAATGTCATCCTGATTGCAATTTTTGCGGCATTAGATTCCTCGAAAATCGCCTCAGCGATCTCAAAACATTGAGGTCGCTTCCAGGTCAATTTTTTTGTTCCGGTGGCACCACTCGATGTCAGATAACGAAAACCCCTCTCCATGGGTTTGAGTCCATGGAGTTGAACTTGCTCCGCTCTGAGTTTGAGTTAAAAATTCAGACACCGTCGGTATCACAGGTTGGGGCCAGAAAAACCACAGGTGATATTTATATACGATTTATATACTATTTATATAACTTATATGATCTTATATTTGCTATCTGGAGCTTCATGTTGTTGACAGAAGCCAAGGCTCCACTACATCTGAGAATCTTGCCCTCCATCCTGTGTTGACCATAAGTTCGGATAGTAGGGATAGTAGGGAAACGAGGAAAGCACATGCTGAAACAAATGGATCTCTGGGCAAAACACCAGTTCAGGAGGAGGATCTTTTCCTCGCGCGTGAGTCTTCCATCCTTAGATTGCTGAAGGCAGGGTGATGCTGAAGGCATGAGAGTAGCATCACTGGTTTTGTGTTAAAACCCTGTGGCGGCAAAGTGCTGTTTAGTGATGGTGTCAGCGCAAGTATGATGGACATCAATGGACAAGTGATTACTGTAGACTGTGGTGACCAGCGAAATGCTTTCCTTTTGCAGCGTGATAGGCAGGGTCCAAGCACTTTCGCTCTTATGCATTCCGCTCTGCGTTTTTTGCGCATTGTTTGGATACGAACGTGTTCCCTGGCAGACACTTGAGTCAGACTTGCATTTGTCTTATCACACTTTGAGTGAGTTCCCAATCATTTTGCTTGTGTGATTCTTCCTTGAACTGCTGTTTAATTCTAGTTTTATCATTTTTGTATGTTTTGGAACTTTTTAGAATGACTACCACCCCTATAAATGAGGGTAGAATGCCCATTACACAAGTTATCTGACAGGGTTTTTGGACGTTTTCTGTACATTTGAAGTGATACCGCAGTGTTGGTGGAGTTCCAACTCGCGGATGAGATTCTTCACTCAGTCAAATGATACGGCAACACCATTTTTGGGTGTGTGAAGCCTCAAACTTATATCAAACTGCCATTGAATGGTGAACATGAGGTCTTGAACTATGAAATTTCAGGGTTTTAGGGCTTCCACCATAAATTTTTAAATACCCAAGCAGCCATTTCGGGGTATCCAATGCCCAGGTTAAAGGCTCTGATGTGTGCCAGAGTGGCAGTGCCCCGCTGGCAGCGCCGGGTCACAGGCTGGGATCATAGCAGTGAGATGGAGATTAGCTTCTCACAAAAGATACGCAGCCAGCTGGGATATCCCATGAATATCCATGAATTATAGGGGCTCATGGAAATTTGTAACCAGTTACTGTCTATAGAATTCCATAGAAGTGGTTTTGTAAACTACCAATCCTAGAGGGGACATCAAAATCACCTTGGATCTGAAATTTGGCTCCACATTTGGGGCTTTGCAAACCCTTGGTGTAAATTTAGAAAAGTTGAGCAGTGAGCGTTGGCCAACCTCCCCCCATATGAGATATGGTTGGTTGATCGGGGTGTCGCGCTTCCATTTCAGATTTTTGAAGCAATTTCTATTGTTTTTTTCAAGCTTTTTCATAATGTTTTCTCACAAAATAGTGAAGATTTTGCAGGGGAAGTTCACTAAGTTCTCCCTTTCAGAAGTTTTTCCATCTCGTTGGTACCAACATCGTCGTATAACCTGTGGTATAATCAATCATAACCACCGGGATTTCCCATCCACCGGTGCCAAAAAGGAGGTGTTGCTTGCTGTGGTGCAGAGCCAGCGGTGAGCCTTCAGAATGTGCAGGCATTGGAGGGTGAGGTGCCAACGGGAACCAGATGTGGTTATTTTTAATGAGGAAGAACATTTTAGTGCTGTGATCCATTGGGATGAGATAGGATGATCTCTGGAAATGATTCGATGGCCCTTTTGCGGCAGAAAAGGTGATAGAGGTCTTTTTTCGACACAGTCATACAAGATCCTCTTTTGGGGTCAGCGCCATTCGATATTTTTTTCTGGTGTAAGGTTACAAACAAGTCCTGGGGGTCAAGAAATGTCAGAGAACAGAGACAACTCAACCTTCAACAAAGGTGTTGTTGGCTCCACATGATGCAGAAACTTTTCCGGGCGATTCTTGGAGAAGTTACCCTCTACTTTTTTCTAACCTGGCGAAAAGATCTGCATTTTTGGAGTATTTTCCATGATTAGGGTGGCCCCAACTTTGATGGTTTATTATACTTTGCCCTATAACATTAAACTGTACATTTTTCCCCAACAGCAAAACTTTGCTATGGGGTCTTTAGCCCAGATTAGCTCCGGTGTGATCCGGTGCAGCTTCAACACCAGGTTCCGGACAAGGTTCCGGCATGCTCTGGTGCAGATACCTCGTGAGGTTCCGGAGGGTTCCGGTGAAGATACCTGCTGAGGCTCCGGAGGGTTCTGTGCGGTTCCGGAGGGTTCCGGTGCCCTTGTGAGCTTCTGGAAGTTTCCGGTGCAGGTACTCGGCGAGGTTCCGGAGGGTCTAGGTGCAGATACTTGGTTAGGTTCTACAGGGTTTTGGTGCAGGTACCTGGTGAGGTTCCGGAAGTTTCCGGTGCAGCTACCTGATGAGGTTCCGGAGGGTCTAGGTGAAGATGCGTGGTGAGGTTCCGGAGGATTACCTTGTGAGGTTCCGGAGGGTTTTGGCGGAGAAGATGCTTGGTGAGGTTCCGGAGGGTTCCGGTGCAGATACCTTGTGAGGTTCCGGAGTGTTCTGGTGCAGATGCTTTGTAAAATTGCAAAGGGTTCCGATGCTTTTTATGGCATAAGCACTTAATTTTTATGGCATGAGCGCTTAATTTTTATGGCATAAACGCAGAAGCTTTCAAGCTGTTGAGGATAGCACCTGAGTTTATTTCTTGGGTATCCTCTATTTTCAGATACACCCACATATCACATGAAGTTGGTGACTTCCCAAAATTTTCATTCCAACTATATCCCCGTGATTTGTTGGTTATTTCCAGCATATTCCCATTGAAACATGGCGATTTCCGGTTGGATTCCCAGCTCCCCAGACGCTGAACAGCCTGTGCCGATGGGTTCACGGAGGCCTTCGTGGCTGGCCATGGCTGCGTGACCAGTGGACTGATCTTTGAGGCGCACGCACTGGAGGAGCCAAGGTGGGACCACGGTGAGTATAGTAACATAACCTGCAAGCAAGGACATAACAGTACAATCAAGCATAGTTTATGATTATACAATATATATCTATAGTTGGTATAATAGAACACACCACAATACAATCCAGTACAATATAATCAAATACAATTTCAATAGTCAAATAATATAGTATAGTATAATATAAATGTAATAGAATATATACTCTACTGTAATGTAACATACTATAGTGTAATATACTATGCTATGCTATGCTATACTACAATATAATATCATATAATATGGTATAATATGATGTATATAATATGATATGATCTGAAACAATAAACGATAATATATTATTATTTAATATTCTGTAATCCTTTATTATAATATATTACACTTCTAAGTTGTGGATAAAATGATAAGGTATAAGTCTATTTATAAGTATAGTTACAATGATGATATTATATGATATGAAATAATATACTATAATTATACTATGAATATACTATGAATATAATATGATATAATATAATATAATAGGAAATAATATGATATCCGATAATGTAATGTAATGTCATATAATATAAGTTAAGAAAAATATTATATTATAGTTTATTCATGTTATGTTGTATTATGTTATATTATGTTATGTTATGTTATACTATATGATGTTATGTTATGTTATATTGTATTCTATTCTATTATATTGTATTCTATTCTATTTTATTATATTCTATTCTAGTGTATGATACTATATTATATTGTATTGTATTATATTTTATTATATTATACTATATTATATGTATGGTATGTTCTGTTCTATTCTATTCTATTCTATTCTATTATACTATATTATATGATATGATATTGTATTATATTATATTGTATGATATCCTATACTTAAAGATAGTATGATAATGTATAGTATACTTATGTACATGTATAAGCTGCCACTATTTTGGTAGGGTTTCACTCTTCCAATCTTTTTTGGGGCTGCTATAAATGGGCTATCTATCCTAATCGCAGTGCTTCCGAGAGGAGCCAGATTCTCCCTTGCTCATAGATGAGCTGCTACTACTGGAGCGCACCAACTATCCGCTGGCCTACACCTCGAAGGCGAGCTGATGCTGATGTAAATCATGCTTCACTTTGAGGCATTTTGATTGTTGCACCTTGGAGGAAGTTCGCTCCAAGTTGGCGTCCCTGCTTCTGCCACAGTGTCTCGGCAAGAGATGGTGGGCCCCAGTTGGGCCCAGAAAATGGCATACATCATTTTTTTCTCGAAATGTTGTTTTTGTAGTCGTAGAAAAATGATCAAAACAGATCACTGGATTCTTGGGTACCATTGGGTAATTGATTTTAGGAAGCCTTTTGTGGCCAGGTTGCACTACCACGCTTCGTTCAACCAGAGCGAGCACTGGGGTGACTGCAATGATGGGAGTTTGGCCGAATCTTATCCCAACGCTGGAGACGAGGACCCGAAGTTGGCCAGGAGTTTGAACTGTGGCTGCTGTGGTTTTGATAAGTAATCCATCAATACGCCGGTAAAAAGTATATTATATTATAATTAGTGCGTATATATTTAGATATGAACATATATCCAATTGCAACAGGATTCTATGACAATAAACTAGCCGGTGAGGGGAGGTATTCCATAGTACCCGGGAAAAATCAGGGCACTTTCACCCTTGCCACCGTTCTGCTCCAGGATGGGCTTATCCTGCTGGATCTGTGGGTGCTACCATCTGATTTGGAGGAAGACCATCCCACCGTACGCCGCCTCGGTTTTTGGATTCGCCTGCTGAGCAGTGGCTGCGTTCAATCTGTTCGGGAGTTGTGCCTGGGATGATCACCATCCATGTGGGAATCCCGTTCTTGACCAACCAGTAGAATGAAATGACGCCAGAAAATTGAACACTGCTCAAATATGTTCAAAAAGATTCAAAAAATCTGATGCAAGCCAGCTTTAGTGCCTCAATGACCAAACATGTGCTGAAAATTATCGAGGCAGCGTCTTGGCGTCTTCCCTTGGCGTCCTGAAGCTTAGACTTCTGATTTCCATGGTCTGGGAATTGGCGCCCGCCGATACTGAAGATTTTTTGGAGCCAGAGATGGTTTCAACATGTTTCAACACAGCAAAATCCCTGGAATGACCTAATGATGACATAATGAGTCCCAAAATCATTGGAAGTGATGAATGTCTTGACACATTTGCCACCGAAATTGTGTGACAACGTGGATAAGGTATGGCGTTGTTCCTGCTGTGAAAGGCATGGGACCAGTGGGGCCAGGGGCTGAGGTTCCAGTGATGGTGTGGCACTAGTGGTGCCCACACAGCTATCTTTCACCTTAATCGGTGGTCAACCTGATGAACTCCCATTTGCTTAGATTTTCCACCAACTCTCCCATTCTTGGTTATCCCCATAGACAACATCATTTAAACAATGTCTGGCTGTTACTGTATTGGATACAAATGGTTATTAATGGGACGTTTATGTATCGCATTGTCTGTATCATTTCATATGCTTATCAATGGCTATCAATGGTTATTGATGGTTATTAATGGTTATAACTTATTATATCCATTGAATATCAATGGTTAATGGTTTTATACCCCATGGTGATATCCCCACTTTTTTCTCCCTGGCCAAGGCAGGAGACTGCGCTGCTGTCGCGTCGGCAATACAAGGCCCAGGTGGCTTCAGCGGTTCGCTCTACCGCCTGGAGCGCAGCTGCGAGGGCTGATGGGTAAAGGGGATCAGAACTCTCCATGGGGATGGGGCTTTAACATATGGAGGTTTCCTGAAATGGAGATACCCCAAAATGGATGATTTGGGGTTATCCCCATTTTAGGAAACCTCCATGTGGGTACCCCAAACCATTGGTTTCCCATTGATATTAAAAAAAGCCGGATGATCTTGGGGTACTTTTTGGGAAACCACCCTACATGAAGGATGATCACAATCCATGAACTATGGTGTTTGACAAGTTTTGATCACTCTCCATCTGGATTTCTTTTTCGTTTCTTCTCCGCAATTGTGAAGGATGAATCTGATCTGGTGAGTTGTTTTTTTTGGCCTTTGAGGTAGCTATGCTTGAGTCTCTAGGTTTCCATGGCAATCCGCTGGGTTCCAAGGCGGTGAACGGATGCGATGCCCTTTTGGTGGCTTGCAGCACAGGTCTGCCGAGTGGCTAGCCACTGGTGTGTGGAGAACCAGGGTCCATGAATGAAATGGAAAGCCTTGGAGTGGCTCAGCTTATTTGAACTCTTTTGTCCAACTTCTGGTTTGTCTCCCAATGAACATGGCAATGAAATTCCTAAAACCTGAGAGGCGTCATGCTGATCAAATAGATTGGATGAAGGACAAACAACTCGGCCTATGCCAACGGATCTGTGGTCATACATTGATTGGGCCAAAATCTTGATGGGCATCAAACACCTATCTATCCTTCTGTGATCAGATTCTGGGTATGTTGCGCGCAATTGGATTTTTGTTGATGGTAAAATGAGACCATAATTGTTTATAACTGATTACTGGTTTAGAATTCAGAATGATACTAATGTAATCATCAATTGTTGTTCTTGTTAGCCACCCAATCTACACTATGTTTTTATTCTTCTTCAACAGCTAAAAACGTTTTCAGTGTTTTGTGGCGTTCGGGTGGGTGGTTTGCGGTGGGTAGTGTGGGGTGGGCTAATAACATTCACTCGTACTTGCAGGCGCAATTGAGCCATGCTACGTTAGGGAACGTTCACTCGCACTTGCGCACGCGTTTGATGCTATGTGATGGATGGGGTGAATAAATAACGTTCAGTCAGTAAGCTAGACACATGTTTCAGTCACTCAGATGTAAGAGTTTGTTGCCGACTTTCATGTTGCCTGAAACCGTATTTTAAAGAATACTTAAAGGGGATGAAGAACACACAGATAGACAGCTCTCATTACTGGTTGGAATGACAACGCTCAATGTAGAAAATATGCCCACAGCTTTGGTTTCCAACCGCTTTGCCACATCTGACCGTCTGATTATATGATGATTTGAAATCCTGGGCGAAAATGAATTTTACGATGGATGCATATCCCATTGTTATTCTGATAGACTGATGATTCCAAATCAGTTCCCAGACATGGCTGAAGGAAACATCTGTGGAAAACCCGGTAACCCCAACAGTTTGGTGGCTAGACACCAGGTTTCATCCCTAGACCTTCCAATAAAACAAACCCAGTGAAATCATCATATGTTTAGAGGTCTTCTATCCCAATGTATGTAAAATCCTCACATTTGATGGTGAATATTCCCTTAAAACCAATCATCCTAATAATTCCCAACAGCAGGGCCTGTTGGGTTTCAATCTCTAGGGCTGGGGCTGGCTCGCGGGGACTTGCAGCCTTCAAAATCCGGAATGGCCCCTGGAACCCTGGAACCCTGGAACCCTGGAACCCTGGAACCCT
>Ga0126342_10000855_pt1 | contig 38205 bp, 46 predicted proteins | sample Cyp1metagenome_FD_92528 | JGI IMG/M metagenome (GOLD analysis project Ga0126342, IMG submission 92528) | Coral microbial communities from Lord Howe Island, Old Settlement Bay, Australia - Cyphastrea 1 metagenome | ecosystem: Host-associated > Invertebrates > Cnidaria > Coral ... | reverse complement strand
TGTATGTGAAAGATAGTTGTATGTGTTGGTGTGTGAAAGATGGTGGGTGACAAAGTTGGTGTGTGAAAGATGGTGTGTGACAAAGTTGGTGTGAGACAAAGTTGTATGTGAAAGATAGTTGTATGTGTTGGTGTGTGAAAGATGGTGGGTGACAAAGTTGGTGTGTGAAATATGGTGGGTGACAATGTTGGTGTGTGAAAGATGGTGTGTGACAAAGTTGGTGTGTGAAAGATGGTGTGAAAGATAGTGTGTGTGACAAAGATGTGTGTGAAAGATAGTGTGAAGAAGGAGTTGTGTGTGAAAGATGGTGTGAGAGTTGGTGTGTGAAAGATAGTGTGTGACAAAGATGGTGTGTGAAAGATAGTGTGAAAGATGGTGTGAGAGCGGAGGAGGGGGCGGAGGAGGCGGAGGAGGAGGCGGAGGAGGAGGCGGAGGAGGCGGGATACAGAATCAAAAACAAGAACCCCACACAAAGATGTGGGGAAATATTCCCTGTAAGATACTGTAAGTACTTTTTTGTTGCCAGGGCTTCTCAGAGGATTTGCCCCACCACACTGCCCGCATCTTCGCGCAGGCAAGGGTTGCCAGCTGAACGTGACGTGAAATGACAAAGTTAAGTCTAACGTTTAAGGAAAGAGCAAGATTGGGTTGTACAAAATGGAAGTACTTAATGGTGTAATCAATGGGGTACAGCAAAACATCTGGCTTAGAAGTCTGGAAAGCCTCCCAAAAGGTGCCCATCCTTGGAGCCCCTAAGGTAGCCAAAAATAGCACTGGCAAATTCCCAGTTTCGGAACCTGGGCAGATGAGGTTCCACTTTCACGGCCGGAGGGTACAGTATCTTCCCATCTCTGAATTTATTCACCATGTCATGATTAAGCCCCACATGATCCCGGCGTCCATGTATGCAGTATATCCTCACGAATATCCCAACAAATTCCGGATCGCCATCCCACGTCCTTCCATAAGGATCTTGGAACTTCGGGACATGCATAAGAAACCCTTGCTGTTCAACAGCAAGGCCAAGGACGGGGGCAAGTCCTTGGCTGTAAGTCACTTTGGGGATCACTCCACTGATGCATGGAAGTTTGATTGCTACTCTCCGGTGTCCTCGTGGCAAGCTGGGAAAAGCTGGGTAAATCCTCTATGAATAGCGGTTTCTGGGAAAATCATGGAACTAAATGGGGAGGGTTCTCACTTGCCATGTTTGATTTCCGGAGGGTAGCATTTAATTTAAGGAAGCAGACAAAGCGGACAGATCTTCATCTCATCTTCCTCACTGAAGGTACAGCATGCCAATGGCATTTGGGTTTGTCGAAAGGGTACACCACCGGACCGAGAGCTCGCAGAATCTCATCGCTGATCAGGTGTTCAATTTTGGGAGTAAATCTCCATGTTTGGCAAGACTCGCATCATTGTGTTGGATATATTTTGTTATATCACAATGGTACCCCCAGTATAGTATCAATCTTTTGGACAAATCCATTTTGCAACCCAGGCACCTGCTTATGTTCAGTGCTCTCCCTCCTTCAGCGCTGTGGGAGGAGGCACCCAAGAGAAGTTGAGAGTTTCTGTCTCTGTTCTCCAAGCTGGACTTTTGGAAAATGAACCGCGTTGCCTTAATGCGCCTATCATCTGGCGTTGGGTCCCAAATTGCTTCCCTCAAACGTTTTTTCATCACAAGTTGAGCATGTCCAAAATGGATGTGTCTCTTTGTCTGGGGGTAAGTGTGTGCCCAGCTTAACCACCAAATTTTGCAGTGGGGATTCAACCAAACCCCGCGGGGTGACCCCCAACAATAGATGAATCATCGTGGCAGTTGGTGATTTTTTGAAGCCCTGAATAAAGCTGTTTATTTGCAGGCGGTTGGTTGAATCCTCATGAAATATATGAAATATGGTGGTTACAGCCATGAAAATCCTAGAAAATCAGAGGGAAAGGAAAGTGTTCTGGACATTTTGGAAGATCTTGGGGCAAATTTGGCCCAATTTTACCAGCTCCTTAGCACTGCAGCCTTTTGCGACTTCAACCCCTCGATCGGTTCGGGCGAAGGCAATACCACCTTTCAGGCACAAATTGATGGATTGATTCATGGAATCGCTGGGAAACTATGGCGCAAAAATGTCAAAAATATGGGGTTTCTGTAAGTTGTCCCTTCTATGCAGTCTGACTGTCTGGGATTTGTGGGATGTTTGTGGCTGCTTACTTCAAGACATGGCAGTTGACATTCCAGAATGAACGCTCTTGGTTGTGGGTAGTTCTTAGCAAGAGCAAGTCATTGTTCGAACATCTTAAGACCCCAGCAATGGTAATCCCAGTTCCCACTCACATGAAATTCCGCCAAATGGAGTCCCAAAATGAATAGATCCAATACTAAACCAGGGTTTCCACGGGAAACTATTCATAAAATCATAGTGTAATTATGTTAATATCATATCATAATGGTATATATATGAGTATGTTTGAATTATAATTGTATATAGTACATCCCTATCCCATAGACACCCATCATCCGTGCTCCGCGCTGTGCCACGCCTGACCCACTGGAGGGTCCAGTGCAAGCAACGCCAGGGAGCGTTGGACCGCACTGCGCACACGCTCTTGCGAGTCCTGCCGCCGGTGAGGATGGGGTGGTAACCACCTGGTGATTGTGGAGATTGTCTATTCGGCAATTCATGGCAATTCCACATTCGTGGATGTTTAGAATGGTTAAAAGCCCCTCCAGGAAATCCCATCCCGTGGTTGTTTTTATAACTCTTTTTGTGATCACTAGAGCATGTACCCTCCGGGGGTATTCAAACGTGGCTGGCTGGAAATTGTCCTATAAATGGAGGTTTCTAGCTGGGGAAATCATCTATATATATATGTGTGTGTGTAAATAGAGTATGTTTCAGCTAGCCACGTTTGATTATACCGGAGAGTGAGCCCCATTCATGACGATGAATCACTACAATTGAATTAGCTATTCCACTATATAATCACTATTGATCACTTTAATCACTGCTAATCACTATCAATCACTTCTAATCACCATTAATCACTATATATTAATCACTATTTAAAACTTCTAATCACCGTTGATCACTGTGTATTGTGTAATCACTGTTAATCACTTCTAATCACTAGCTAGTTCAACCTCTTGAGTTCCTTTACACCTGGCCCCTGCAACCTGCAAACCCACCTGGGCACAGGCCATCAGGGCTTCCACTACTTCCTGCTTGGAAGGCTTCGCCACGGCTCCCAGGGCGTCCACTGCCCTGGCGCGCACCTGGCGCTTTCGCGTCTCGAGTTTTCGCTATCTATGGTGGTATCCATGAAATGATGGTGTTCATGAAAGCTCATGTGCCTTTTTTTTCCCAAAAAAAAAACTCCTTTTTGCTGCGCGTCAGTGTTTTACATGGAGGTTTTGAATGATCAATCATTTTAGAAAAAAAGCTTCTGATGATAATGTTGTCACATGTATATTGAAAGAAGTGCGGAAGTAAACGCTCATATATAAAATCCAAACCCATCTGTATCAGTATATATGAGTATGTTATAAAAGCCATGTCGCTCAACCTTAGTAGCAACAACGCTGAACAACGGCTCCCTGGGTTGCAAATCCAACTGCACTCGTGCACCATAAAAACGGGTGTACATGGAGAGGCCAAACACACAACCTGACACTCAGGGCTAGGAAGCCTCTCTGCAAACAAATTGGAAATAAACCATAATGCGGTTAAAATAACAGTAAACCATAAACCATCCCAATTTCACCATAAATGGGTGGTATAAACCATTCTCAATGGGTGGTTTCTGGTATTGTTTTACCCGCATTAAACCAGTTGGATACCACTTGGGATAGCAGAGTGCTGGCACTGTACTATCACTGGGGCCCTTTCGAGGTCAGACACGCTGCACCTCGTAGTGCGAGTCTTCGAGCAAGCTAAGCAATGCCTGACGTCGGCAGATCAAGTTCGGCAGACCTATGGGACCTGTGGCCTTGGATGGGTGCCGAATGGTACAGATTCTTTTCTTTTTATGATCTCCTGATATCTCCTGTTTCAAGAGATTTGAAAAGCTGCAGCTTGGTGACCACTGAAAATCGGATCATGAGTTTCTGGTGCTGAAGCTGCTATGATAGGTGAAAATCCTTCGAGACGATCCTAGGGTCATTGTGTGTATGGGAGCAAGATGCATGATGACACTTTCAAACATACAAAAGAAATATTATATTGTTATTATTATTATTGTTATTATTATTGTTATTGTTATTGTTGTTATTATTGTTATTATTATTGTTATTATTATTGTTATTATTATTGTTATTACTGTTATTAATATTATTGTCGTTATTATTATTAATTAATAATATTATTATTAGTCATTATTATTGTTGTTATTATTAATTGCTGTTATAGCATTATCATTATCATTATCATTATTATTGTTACATATTATTACTATTATTATTTTTATACATGGAATATAGATAAATATAGAATGATATAGAGACATACAAACAAATGATGGGAAATGGAAGCACGGTACTTCTGATTTTCAGCTTTTGGAAGCTCCCAGGTGCTGTTAAGATTGTTAAGATATGTTAAGATTCTATCCTTCCCACTTCACATCTTTGTGCGCCATAGCCACAGACCCTTTCCTCTTCATGACTGGCTGCAGTTGTCATTGATTCATCGCCCCACGGCGAAATAATGGTGCTGGCATGTGCCAACGCACAACGCACCGTAGGATCTGGATCCTCGACTGGACAGAACTGCACAATTTTTTTACAGAACAACTTGGGTTTGACGCAAAAATGGGGATCATAAATACCCTCTGGTAAACTAACATAGCTATTGAAAATGGCCATTTATAGTGAGTTTTCCCATTAAAAATGGTGATTTTCCATAGCTATGTTAGTTTACCAGAGGGTACCCAAAAATAACTACCTTGATGATGTTTGATGCGCAAAATGATGATCGACCACTGGATTTGGGACTTGGTGTCCGAGTTTTCACTTGAAAAACCACCAGCCTTTTGATGAAAAAAAGTCGCGGGTCTGTTCCCAGTGATATTTTTTGTGAACAATTCTGCAGCTGCTGGTTTTTGAGTAATCCCTTCCCCCACTATTACATCAAAAACTCCCCGAAACCCTGCTTTAGTATTGAATAAGCCATCCCAAAAATCACCATAAATGGGTGGTATAAACCATCCCCAAATGTTTGATTTTTGGGGGGGTTCACCACATTAGGGAGCACCAAACAACAGTTTCACACTGCCACGGCTCCGTACTGCATTCACACAGTAGGGCAGTGCCATTAGCATCCCCAAAGGGCGCCACCTTTGGTATGCAACTTCCGGTCCAATGAGGGCAAGAGCCATTGAGTTGATCTCACGTTAGTGCGGATGAATTTTGAAAGCCCAGTTGATGTTCAATGATTGTCATATGAGGGAACAGGGTTTCAAATTGGTAAGATCACTACTTTGGGGGAACTTGGCGTTCAATATAAGTGGTGCCAATTTTGGTCCCGCAATCCCATCCTCCCAATTTTGGTCCCGCACCCTCTGAAGAGGGTTCCCAATATATGTAAATTCCCTAATTTATTTAATAAACCGTTTCGTTGGGTGTTTCTATCACATTTGAAAAAGGGGATGATATCAATTATATCCCACTAATTCCCACTAATTCATCCCAGGTGCGGAAGATTTTTCTCCCAGAAATTCCCTGACCATCCGATGGTCGCTGCGCCAAGTTGCATCCCCCAAGGCCGCCACGGCCTCCCGGCGAACGTCCAGGTCTGGGTCATTCAGCGCGCGGACCACCACCGCGAAGGCCTGACGAAGGGGAAATCCCTGGGCCACATGTATATATATATATATACATTTATTTATGTATTTATTTATTTATTTAGTTAGTTAGTTAGTTATTTATGATTTATGTGGGTAATATATTTTTTATGTAGATATAATATACAATATTATATATATATATATGTGTGTGTGTGCGTGTGAATAATTGTTATTATTATTATTGTTATTATTGTTATTATTATTATTTATATAATTTTAGATAGATAGATAGATAGATAGAAAGATAGAAAGATAGAAAGATAGATAGATAGATAGAAAGATAGAAAGATAGATAGATAGATAGATAGAAAGATAGAAAGATAGATAGATAGATAGATAGAACGGAGCCCAAGTTCTGGTCATTTCGAAGAAGTTTCTCCCGAAAATCGCCATTTCCAACAGGTAAAATCATCGAACTGGACCTTTTTTTACCCCTCAGAAACGGTGAAATGACACGGGACCAATAGAGATCCCTAAAGAAGCCGGTACAAAATGATGTGAACCTCACCAACATGTCTCAGGGGTATGTCCAAGCAAATCAACCAGCAGAAAAGGTCATAGACTTCAACATGGTCAAAAGTTCGTCGATATGCCACCATTATCTCGGCCAGCAGGTGGTTCCCTAGATACCCCAAGATACGTTTTGCAGTGGATAAGCGATTTTGCTCTCGCCAAATGGGTCCATCAGCCATATTGACCGTTGGAAGACTTGAACATATCACCTGGAGCTAAACTCACTGCAACATCAACAGCCAGCAGAAACTTCCCACAGCCAGCGCCATCATCGGCAGAACGCCGGCGTCGTTTTGGTGGGGAGCGAAGTCCTGTTCACAGTAGGGATGCAGCCGGAAGCCTTCGAGGAAGCGAAATGCGTAGCCATAGACATTTCGCTTGTCCTGTCCAACCCCAAGCATCAAAGAGGCTAAGCTGACCCTTCTTTCGGACCCATATGTCTCTAGGCCTGGACGCTCAGCATCTAAAACCCTACGGCCACAAATCCTTGAAACTTTCCCCTTCAAGAGCCACCAGCCAATTTTGGCTCAAAAAGTCACCAAGCTTTTGATGCTCCACATTTATCGAAATCAACATCAACTTTCTTGGCCTGAACCCGGCTTTGTCCAAAAATTGGCGATACCCCACTTTATGGTCATATCATGCCGTATCTAGGAAATGAATGGAAATGATGCAGCATCAAACCAGAGGATGTTCAATGGTCATATCCACCACCAGGACCATGCCTAGCAGATCCGCCACATGTTGGACGTCCAGCTGGTGCTGTTCCGGCGCCCCGGGAGCCCAGAAGCCAACACGAAGATCAGAAGGCGGGTGGAGTCCTCCACATTGGAACACACAAACCTGAAGTTTTCAGTGGGTCGGCCTCGTTCCAGAAAAGTCTCGTTCAGGAAAATCAGAAATTCTATGCAGGATGGCACAGGAATGGATCAAAACATGTTTGAACAATCCTTGGCCCAGGATGAATTCCCGCTACGAACCTGTATATAAACCGTATAAACCATTATAAACCATTGCAATGGTGGGTTTTTGAGGTGGCCAATTTCTGACCCATGCAAACAAGAATGTCTCACCCAAATTGAGTCAAGAACTGAAAAAGCGGCAAAGAAGAACATCCCAACTCTCAAATCACCTTTTTACCAAACCACTCTTCTGCTAGCTTTTCCATCCCCCTTCCAGGCCCAATCGGCCGAAAATAAAAAATGACCTCAAGCTCAGCCCAGAAAGGCAGGTGCCCATCAGCATAGGCCATCCCCTCGACGTGTTCGACAACGGGGACCAAAGCTTCACAGAACTGGCGGATTGCACCGCTCCTTCGCTGAGCAAAGGGACTTCATAGATGTAGACGTCTCCTGGCGAGGTTCGAGATGATCAACTTACTAAACCAGTAATTAATTTTAGTCATGTAGAGTGTAGCTGTATGTCTCTATATTGCATGTACGTAGCATTATATGCAGTATACTGTCCTATTTTACAATTTTTCTATGTGTTAAAGCTGCATCACAAAGGTTTCGCGACTAAGCCCTCGTCATAAGATTGTCATAAGTGGTTCCTACTGGCCTGAAAAGGTGTCTGGTGTGTCGCAATTTTGGTCGCTGCTGGATTTGCGTTGCATGAAGTTCTAAAGCCTGGATCAAAAATCACCAGTTTCATGCAAAGAAGAACCGCTTCAAGGTGGCTTTGTCCCCCTCCTGAGAATTCCTGAGATCCCAGTGCTGGCATAGAAGTATCCCTCTTGCGAGCTCGGCGTTGGAACGAAGGTCAAGCTCTGCAAACCCAGGTGCTGTGCCTCGCTGGTGGGAGCTGTGCCACTCGTACTCCAGGAGTTGTGACTTCTCCTGGGCACCTAAGTACAAATAGGTACTTTCGGGGCTGGTCATGGTTAAGCCTTGGATGTTTGAACCCTTAGAAATTTGAGAGAAGTGCAGGTCCTCTTGGATCGTGAAATCATCCAAATCCGCAAACAGCAGCATGCCAGCAGCATTGGCCATAATCAGCTTGTCCTGGGGTCCAACTGTCACGGCGGCTGGCTGGAAGCCTTCCCTGGTCAATGGCAGAACACATCCACCCGCCACCAGTCTCAACGCCAAGCACGGAAAAATAAGGGCCCCATGGCTTGCGCCCATGCCAGGCCCCGTGACACCCTCATGATAGCATCCGCCCCTCCTCAAAAGGAAAAGTCTTGAGAAATATGTGGGCTGGGTGGTGTCGTGATGCTATGCTATGGTGCACCTTTTGAAAGGTGTGCAATCCCCTCGTCCAATTTCTTAGTCCTGTCGCCTCTGCTACCTTTGAGCCAAGCGCTTCTGCCCAGATCTCAAACGGAGCCAGAGAAGTTCAATTTGGAAATCATTCTCGGCAATAGAAATAATACAACATTTAACAAGTCTCAATTCAGAGCAGTTCATTCTAGATCAATTCTTTAGATTCTGCAAATTCCAACTATAGAGAAAATTCCCGTAACTGTTGGATTCTCCGTTCACCTCTGTACAATTTTGTACAGCAATGTCATAAACCAGCCATATCTTGATGTATACCACCCATTGGCCGTAAATTTGGGGATGGCCCTGAGCCTCGGTGTCCCCGCGCTGCGCGAGGTGGGCTAATGCTTCAACAGCTTCCTGCCGAAGCCATGCCTCGATGAGGGAGACTGGGAATGGGTGTAGCTGAGATTGTTGGGAGATATAAGGGAGATATCTGGGAGATATCTGGGAGATATCTGGGAGATATCTGGGAGATATCTGGGTATGTTGTTGTGATAGGGAATGCTTCGCAGGAACACCTAGCTGATTGATGAATCTTGGGTGAAAAAACTGCTAAGAGTCTGCATGTCATGAACTTGTTTGGACCCGTGTTGCCAACAAATCCCTGGCAATCAAGAGTTAGCAATGAAAATGTGGATACCATCTGGTTGTTTAACATGGACCGCTTATGACTATTATTTGTATAGATGATCTATGAATTATGGTGATTTTCCATAGCTGGCTGACAATACCTACGATCGCCCCCCAGTGCCTCCTTTCGGCAGCTGACAATGCTCGACAGGCCATGTACCTTGGCAGGTGATCCAATGGATTGCTGGTGACTGATAATCCAAGATTCCATCGCCATCTCGATCGTCATGATCATGATCCTCACCCATCACTATACTGTATAATCAGTGGCTAACTACCACAATCACAATCACAACCACAGCATTGCCGTGCGCATGTGCATGCGCATGCGCATCATCGTCATCGTCATCGTCATCGTCATCATCATCATCATCATCATCAGCATCATCATCATCATCCTCATCATCCTCATCACCCTCACCCTCATCATCATAAAAACCGCAACCACGACAACCACATCAACCACAATGGCCACAACAACCACAACAACCACGCCCACAACGTTCAGCATCAATCTTCGATATAGAGAACCTCTTCCAAAGCCTTGGCACAATGCTGCAGTGCCCAAAGCCCACAGCGGATAGCAGACCTTTCGCCGCATGACGTACCTCGCTGTCGTTGTCCAAGAAACACCTGGGGTTCCCAGCCAGAGCGACTTCAACAAATGGGGCAGAATCATGCAGAATCCCTTCACCATTTACCAAAGGTCAATATATGGGCAAATTTCACTTGTAATTTGGCCAGAAACATGGTTGAACCAACAAAAACTTTCAGTAGATTCTGTATTTGGCCACAGAAGAGGTGTGCTTTCAGCAATGGGATATATACTGTAGGTGATTTGAAGCTGAAGCATGACATCGTTGCCCATTTGCTGATCATTCCTGGTGAACTGAATCCTCCACCTTGCCCACCGGTCCCCTAGGCCATTTGTGTCTTTACTTGGCGCATCCCAGTTTAGCTATAACATGCTATAATCCATCCATCACACATCTTTTAATTTTATCCCATACACAAATCGTTTAAGGGAAAAGTTCTCATTTCCATATTTCATGTGTTTTTGACCTATTTTTCCCATGGGTTTTTCCAGCCATGTCGATCAACACCGAACCAGGCGGACCAGCCGAGAGGCAACAGCCCCGCAGCCCTCGCCTGTGGAGCCTCAAGGTCCGTCTCGTCCATCAAGTAGGACAGGGCGGTGGTGGCCAACAGCCTCTGAAGCGTGGCCCAAGTGGCTGAAGGAGTGGAAACTGCCTGAAAATTCATCTGAAACTGAAGGAAGATAATTTGATGTGGAAAAATGTGTAACTATGACATATAGATAGAACCTATATATATATATGTAGATACATGGATGGATGGATGGATGGATGGATGGATGGATGCATGGATGGATGGATGTGTATATATATATATCTATTTATTTATTTATTTATATTTATATTTATATTTATATTTATATGTGTGTGTATTATATATATATATATATCTGTGTGTGTGTGCGCGTGTCTATGTGTCTGTGTGTAAGTACATTGTCCTGATTCTGTTTAGATGACTAGGTCATGACCCAGATCTTATCATTTTCGATGGCACCCTTCAAAACTTGTCCACATCCCCATACTCCATGGGCGCACCTCATTGCAGCGTCGCTGTCCGTCATGCAATCCAAGACTTCTGTGATCCTGAAAAAAGTCCAGCTGGGGTCGGTATACTACCAATAGATTGGTTCAAAATTTACATCAACAAATGATAATCTGATAACAAATGGTGAGTTAATGCGGATTCAATGGGATTTAAATTCATATAATTTGGCTTACCATGTGGTAAGTAATCATATGTCATCATCAACAAACTCAAGGTATGTACTGGCATCATCTGCTACTTCTGAATCAGCCTAAATAAATCGTTGAAATGCACAAAGACGGCAAAAGAAAGAAAGGTGCAGCGACATAGAGATGATGTCATCATATGGATATGTCATGAGATTTCCAGATAGTTCCAAACCAGCCCCTGCCGTAGGAAGGACTTCACTGCAACAGTCGGTCCCACTCCTTCCGTGCTTGCCATTCTCAGCTGCCAAGATGGCAGCCTTCAAGGCCTCTATTCGGATGCTGGGGTCCCTGTCCTGTAAGTGCCACCTGAGTCACAAGGGTGGCTGGGATGGGTGACACAGCAGGTGACACATGGCTAGAAATATAATATATGATACCGCCTCCAATCCAAATGTGGTAAACGCGTCGCAAGGCATATGACCAGCAAAAGCTGGAAATGGGACCAACACAAAAGGAATTGTTTGGGTTTCAGCCTCATTTAGATGGGCTCTCAAGTTCTGATGCTTTCAAAGCAACTGCACGGCACACAGTCATTCATTCCCTACAAATTTGCATCCAAAAATCTACAAAAGTGCCCAACAAGGGGAAAAAAATGCAAACATATGTACAATGGTGAAAGCCACCATGGAGTTGTGGGGTTGGCTCGTGGGGATTTCTAGCACCCGTAGATACTGCACCTCGAAAATCGTAGTCAAACCAAAAAAAAATCTTTCCCAGAAACTCGATCAAACAAAAAAACGCAGTGTGTTCCGACTCACTGGTTCTATCTGGTTCTAATGCCACTGCGTCTTACTCATGAAGTCCCCGATGCTTGGGCCCAAACCTTTGGACATCTTTGGACCATGGGCCCAAGATGGCCCAAGTCACCTCGCAGCATCCTCGGCCAGGTGTCGGAAGTGCTGGTTCACCTCCCTGAGGCGAATGGTGTCACAAAGGCCATCGGAGCCACCCACCAACAGCACCGTGAACTGCTCGGTGCCCTCCGGCAACTTCCTCGGGCTAACCGGCCAAGGAACTCCAAGGAACTCCAAGGAACCCTGGCCTCCGAAGAAAACGATAAGACTTCAGGCTGACTTGGTGGGTTTTGGATGGGTTTCTTGGGTTTCAGTTACTGGTATGTACAAAATTGTACAAAATGTTTGGGGTTTGATGGAACTTTGCAGGGCATCATTCAGATAGAGCATTGAATTGAGTCACGGGTGAACTTTGGGGTATGGTCAGGACGGTTTCTTTGTCTCTTCCCGTCATTCATTGAACGCAGCCAAGGTTCGACCACATCTCCTCGCGCAGGAATCATCGGATTGTCAAAACGTCTTGGAGGGATCAACTAATTACCTCCCATCAACCTCCCTCAAATAATCTTCAGGCTAAGGGCAATCAAAGGGGGAAACAAGATAATACGGTATATAATATATATATATATATATATGTCAATGTGCATGTGTGTCTATCTCCCTCTCTCCCTCGCTCGCCCGCCCGCTCGCTCGCTCGCTCGATCGCTCGCTGGCTCTCTCTCTCTCTCTCTCCCTCTCTCTCTCTCTCTCTCTCTCTCTCTCTCTCTCTCCCTCTCTCTCTCTCTCTCTCTTCCTCTTTTTTTTTACACATGCGTGCTTGTGTGACTGCATGATATGACTATATGATTCATGTGTAAATACAAGTAGGAGATTTCCTCGGCTCCACTCCACCCGGGACTCTACCCCAACCTGATCAGCAACAGCCGCGACGCGTTTTCAACGCAGCTCACGGGCGGGCCACAGACTGTTTTGTGTGACGTTTGCAAGTCTGAACTGCCCATGAACTGCTGGTGATATGCGATGCACTTTGTGTAGATGGCTCCATGCAAAATGGTTGATGATGCATATGGCGCATGTCGTTACTTGTGCTTTTGGCCGAAAATTGGGGGCTGCGAGCCAAAATGCATATTCCACGGAAATTCAGGCCTTGAGCGTCAGAAGGGCCACCTCACTATACATTTTACATTCCAATACTTTAACATGGGATGGGAATGGAAAATCTTCCATGCCTACGCCTCGAAGATATTTTGAAATTGAAACTTGGTGGGTATGTCGCAGAATCTTTTGGGGGCAAATATCTCCGCATCTCTGCTTTGGCTCACCTCTTCAATGACATCTGCAGGCTGACAAAGTGGAAAGGTCTGCCGATTGAAATGGCAGGGGTTGTCCAGAAATGTTCATGGGTGAAATGATCACCAACCATCCGATTTTGGGGTGCCATGCATGCCCTTTTTCAGACAAATCCACATCTTTCAGGGGTTCCAGATTGATTCAAACCCAAACTCAACTGCAAAAATCACAATTCTAAACACTTCTTTTGATCAGCTATGATCCGCAAGCTGCAGCAACTGCCGAGTCATGACATGGACGGTCTGGTGTAAGTCCAGCAAGGCCTCTCACAAAGGCACGCAAAAGGGGGCGATCAATGAGACTCAAGAAACCCAGTAATCAACCCGAACAATACACATCAATCTGCCCAGGAATCAAGTCAAAGTTGAATGACCAACTATTCAAAAAGACCGGCATCCCATCCAACACACAACATGAATTAAGTCGTGGCCTGTTTGATCAAAACCCCCAAGCCACATAAGCCACTGCCTCACATCCGGAGGCGTTTGGGCTTTGGCTCGGGCTTCGATGGCGATCCGTGGAAGAGCTGCGCCGCGGCAGCCGGGAGGCGCCCAGCTTTGAGGTCAGCCTGGCCATCTACTTCCCTGGTGCCCCACATTGTTGGTTTATAACCCCCATAAAGATCATAAACATCCATAAACCATATCTACCGATTAATGGTCCTAGTGACTGGAAGTATAACTGGAGGTATAGACCAACTTAGCTATCTTCGGGGGCCCAGTTGTACGCGAGCGATCAGCCACTTGAGCCGAGATTGAAATTGGACAACGCGGGGCCGGTTGGCCTGCACTTTTTCGGATTCAGCGCCAAAGCGCTGGGCAGCGGTCTTCAGCCTCTCAAGGCCCTGCCAATGCTACAGCGAAACCCACACAGGCATGATGAACGTCAACACAAGACTGATAAACTCTGGTTGGTAAATTGGGGGGTCCACTACAAAAGTGGTACTGATACTGCAATTTGCTACTACATGAATCTAAATTAATCCAAATTGGTACCTGTTCACTTGAACAGGGATGTTTTAAACCTGGGAGTAACAGTATTGTTGGCAACCAAGCATGCATTGACTAAATATGGTGTGGAATTTGGCGGTCGCTTTTCTGCCTTTAGGAACAATCCAAACAAAGGAAAAACTCCCCTGCTACAGCATGATTCGCCTTGAGCACAGCATGCTCCGCTATGGTTTGAAAGCTCTCATCATTGATCATACCTCAAGTGTTGCTCCCAGAAACCCCAACCCAAATATTTCTGATGGCAATTGGACAACCCAAGGGAATCTAAGGGACCCAACGGATGCATAGGGACTGGTTTGGCATTTGAGACCTTTAGGGACAAGAACTCCGTGGGAAAAGCAACTCATGCATTTGCTGCACAAAATGCCATCCTAGCCACCTGCCAATAGATCTGCCAAGATTGCAACAACCACCTCCACTTGCCAGCGATGAGCCAAGTCCAAAGCACCCAAGGCGGTTTCGTGGTCTGGCACCTCTTGCGCTGAGCAAGTGTACAAAATCCTCGCCACAGGCGGGCTGCGAGAAACACGCAAACCTGAAACAATTCGAAAGCTCAGCTTCTGATACCATTAACACACCTGCCAAGTTAGTGAAGCAATAGCATAACCTAAGTTCATCCATTGCCGCAGCCCTTGCACCATGACCGAAACCGGGTTGGACAAGAAAAACAGCTTCCAGCGGGGCTGAAGCAATAACAAACCATCCCCAATTGCTTTAATAACATCAATACCATTACGCATGTGAACCAACACAGCAACCTTCCGCGCGATCTTGAACCAAATGGAGGAGCTGAGCTGAGTGAATGTCCTCACACTAGGGGTCTCCAAGTCTGCTAGGGGTGTGTCAGTTTCTCGTCCTTTCAGCTACCCCTCCTCAAACGAACAAATCTGCCACCTTGCAACTGGCACTGCGCAACGGCCAAATGTGTTGAAAAACAGGTGACTTAGTTTCGGGTGAAGAATAGTTTTTGGTATTTTTTTTGCCTCAGGTTTTGGATGGTTTTTTGGCTTTCTTTCCTGGTACCATTTGCCTTGTATTTGCAACAGTTTGGAACTAGAACCTGTCATTTTGCATGGTATTTGCTACATTTTGCATGGTATTTGCTACATTTGGGCATGGTCACTTTGCATTTTGCATGGTATTTGCTACATGTGGCCATGTTCGCCTTCCATTTTGCATGGTATTTGTCACATTTTGCCATTTCAACCTCTCATTTGCATGGTATTTGCTACAGTACATTTTGGTACTTCAAAGGTTCATGTGGGTCTCTTGAGGGTTCTTTAGGCTTTCATTCAGGGTGTCATTTAGGGTTTCATTGAGGGTTTCATTTAAGGTTTATTTGGGGTTTCATTTGGGTTTTTTTTAGAGTTTCATTTAGGGGTTCTTTTGGGTTTCATTTAGGTTTCTTTACGGTTTCATTTAGGGTTTCATTTAGGGTTTCTTTACGGTCTCATTTAGGGTGTCATTTAGGGTTTCTTTAGGGGCAGGGTTTCTTTGGAATTTAATTTAGGGTTTTTCCGGTTTCATGTAAGTGTCTCTTATCGGGATTTCTTATTAGGAGTTCTTAAACGTTCAAATGGGTTTCTTTACGGCTTCTTTAGGGCCTCATTTAGGGTTTCTTTAGGGGTTCATTTAGTGTTTTTTTGGGGTTTCAGTTTGGGTTTCATTTGGGGTCTCATTTGGGGTTTCTTTAGGGTTTCATTTAAACTTTAGGGTTTCTCTAGGGTTTCATTTAGGGTTTCATTTAGGGTGTCTTTAGGGTCTCATTTAGGGTTTCTTTAGGGTTTCATTTAAGGTTTCTTTAGGGTTTCAATTTAGGGTTTCATTTAAGGTTTCATTCAGGAGTTCATTTAAGTTTTCTTTAGGGTTTCATTCCAGGGTTTCTTATCAGGATTTCTTTTCACGATGTCTAAACGTTCAAGTGGATTCCTTTAGGGATCCTTTAGGGTTTCATTTAGGGTGTCATTTAGGGTTTCTTTAGGGTGTCATTTAGGGTTTCTTTCGGGTTTCATTTAGGGTTTCAATTTAGGGTTTCAATTTAAGGTGTCATTTGGGGTTTCTTTAGGGTGTCAATTTAGGGTTTCAGCTAAGGTGTCAGTTAAGGTTTCATTTAGTTTTTTTAAAGAATGTTGTTTAGGGTTTCTTTGGGATGTCATTTAGGGATATTTAGGGTGTCATTTAAAGTTTCTTTAGGGTTTGATTTATGGTTTCTTTAGGGTTAATTTATTGTTTCTTTAGGGTTCATTTATGGTTTAGGGTCAGGGTTCATTTAGGGCTTCATGTAGGGTTTCTTATCAGGATTTCTTAGGGTTTCTTTGGGTTTCACCTAGGGTCTCTATAGGGTTTCATGTAGGATACAAACAGAACAGAATAAAGCAAAAGAAAATGAAAAACAAAGAGACAGTAAAGACAGAAAGCAAAGAAGCAAAGGAGAAGGAACAGAGCAGCAAAAACACATGATTGAAGAAAAGAAAAAGTAGAATAGTAGAAGTAGAAAGGCACAGAAGTACAAGAGCAGAGAAGCATGGAAAACAGAGAAGCAGAAAAGCAAGCAAAAAGCAGAAAAGCAGAGAAGCAGGAAAAGCAAAAAGCAGAAAAGCAGAAAAGCAGAGAAGCAGAGAAGCAATGTAAGCAGAGAAGCAGAAAAGCAGAGAAGTAGAAAAGCAGAAAATCAGAGAAACAGGAAAGTATAGAAGATAGAACCAGGAACCCCCCCCCAAAAAAAAAAAGAACCTGTCGCGAAAAAAAATAAAAATAATAGCCCTCCCTTAGTTTCACAACACAACAGCACTATCCACTTTCGTGAAAAGCAGGCCACCTATCCTCAAAGTGGTGCCACCGAGTGTCTCGAGGAACAGTGACAAAGCCTTGCTGGACGTGTCCTTGATTTCAATGCGATAGGCCTTCCCTTCCTTCATGGGCGATTCCAACATCGCAGTGACCACGGATGATGCTGCTTTCAGCATGTGACCATGCGCGGTCACCACGTCGTCAGCAGTTACAATGGTCAAGTCGTGCGAATCCTTTGCCGCCAACGACTTTTCCCACAACTCTGCAATGCCCTCGTCAATGGACACCCGCGGGCGAGCCGGGCTTGGGAAGCAAGCCACTGCAAAGGACTTGACTACCTTGGCTAGAAAAGCCTCCTGGTCTTTCCAATGTTCCAGTTTTGCACGCATCTTCCGCTGCAATGCCCGCACAAATGAAATGGCACTGAGACCCTGGCACTCCACATCGATACGCGGCTTGTCTGGTTTCTCCTCGAACACATGCACTGATTTCCCGCCAGTGCATTTTTGCTGAACGCTCGCCCCAGAGTAGATCAGCCAGTCGATGGTCTTTAGTGCATTGTCAAGTCTGGGAGAATATAGGGCGTGCTGAATAGCAAACACCAACAGCGTCTTTCCAGTCTCATCCCGGGAGCTCCAGTCGAATCCCTCCAGATTCATCTTCTTCAATTCCTCTAGCGGAGTGAAATCCTCCAGAAAAGCGAACAATAGTTCTGCTTGCTCTGCTTGTCCCATCTGGGCTGACATGAAACCAACTATGACACTATGATGCTGATGATGCTGGGCCCTGTCAACTCTTTGCAAGGCCCGAGGTGGCGCAAGAGTGTTGAACTAAAAGTGGTGCAGAGATTGGTCGAATCTTGGGGTACTAGCAACGAAAAGTGCGCTCCTTGCATGTGTGTACTGCCTTCTCCTGCTAGCCAAACATTGCATGCAAGTTGAAGTCTAGCTGCTGGCCCATGCAACCCCCAACCCGTCTTCGACTCACTTCCCGTCGCATCTGGCTCACCCTGGCATAATCATCAGGAAATACTTGGCTGGAATGCACATTGGTCAGGCACGGCGCCATCTCTTATGATGATTTGGGGCAGGATCATTTCTTTTTGCCATCGCTTGGACAGCATGAATATTCCTGTGATCTTGGCAACAGAAAAACGCAAACTGATTGGGAAGCCGATGTAATGTAAACCCTGGATTAGCACCATTGATTGCTTGGCGAAGGTCATCCGCCCACTAGGAACACCTACCAAAGCTCGTCATTAAAGAAAGACCTACCTGAGAAGTGTTGCAAACGCATCCTCAAACATGCTGGGATTCGAAATGGGTCTCAGTCAGCCATTTGGACCAACAAAAACATACAAGAGCACATGTTTACAGTATGGATTGTATAATAATATTATTAGTTTATGATTCTGATCTCATCGATCAATTGGCTATTACTGTTACCAACTTACAGAGTGGGATGATCCCCCTGCTTTGACCCTTCCGTGGCTTGAGATTGCGGCTGCTTCTTTTAAGATCTTTTAAGCAATGTCAACCGCGGTCGTGATGGCACGGGTATGGCACAATGGACATGGGTCTGGATCTGTGGTATTCTGTGGTTCTGAAAGAAGAGGCGCTTCGAATGTCACACAGAAGAGATATATCAAGACACATTGCTCCGCCATACCCACATCAAATAGGCACCTACTACTCTCCAAGTAAGCGCCTGCCATTGTGTTTCTTGAAGGGGCTTTCAGGGTGAAGGAACAATGTCCAGGTTTGGCCGGGCACTCGTTAACACAACAAACCTATCGGCAAAACAATTGCAAAAAGGAGAAACTAAACAGTACTCTGCAGCAGCATCAAGCTACAATGTCGGCAAACCAAGCGAGCAAACAGCGCAGGAAGCAACAAACTAATGAAGTTGGACCAAAGGAGTCCTAAAAGCAAGAATCATCAAGTCATCAATTCTTGTTTTTGTCGTTGTTTGATCCACGAGATCCCCAACAACAACCGATGCAGAACTGCCATTGAGTCGCTCACATCCAGTGGCGCTTGGGCTTCGGCTTGTTGGGCTTCGATGGATTTGATCTGCCGTGGAAGAGCTGCGCCACGGCAAGGAGGCGGCCGGCTCTGAGATCGGCCTGGCATCTTGGGATATCTGGGGAGTTCGAGGTGCGTTTTAAAAGGGTTTTGGGCCATCCACTTGAATTGTTTTTAGACTTTCCCGGGTCTTACAGTGAGTCTTGCATGTCTTAATGCCACTACAGCTGTCTGAGAAACAAGAGGCAACCAAACTTCCATCGCCCTGAATCAATGACATTCCTTGTCCCCATCTGAACAACTGAACATCAGACCAGCACGGCCCAGTTGGCCTGCACCCTCGTCGATTCGGCCCCAAAGCGTTGGGCAGCAGTCTTCAATCTTTCAAGGCCCTGATGTGAACATAGGCATCATGAGATGAGAATCTTTCATGACCAACTGCGGCGAAAGAAGTGCAAAATCTAGACGAAGTTACACAAAAGTAGGACAACGGATGGGCTTTCCTTTGGAGGAGAAAAAAAAGGATGACTTCTTTCATCTTCTTTCCTTTGGCAGTGCCTCCATACATGAAGAACTTCACAACACTCCTGTGTTTCATCAAGTTTCATCACCCGTATGTTTCGCGATCTTTGCCTTGAGAAGGGCATGTTCCGCGATGGCTGCAAAGCTCGCATCCGTAATCATGCCTCCGTTGCTGCTTGGTAAGGGCAAGTGAGGATAACGTTCTGTGATGTACACATACTGTAAATGCTTTTCTCTCTTGGACTTCCTCCAATTTGTCTGCATCTTAGGCACCTGCCAGCAAGTCGGTCAAGATCGCTACAACTGCCTCCACTTGCCAGCGATGGGCCAAATCCAAAGCACCCAAGGCAGTTTCGTAGTCTGGCTCGTCTTGCGCTGAGCAAGTGTACAAGATCCTCGAGGCTGAGTTTGCAGAGAAAGACAGCCCAGAGTGGCAACTTAAAACATCGTTCCCAACATCATCATGAATTCTATAATATATCGAGACACCATTGGACGTTTTTGGGAGTAAATTCATGTAAATTCAGGATCCTCCCTAGGACATTGTCATCCACAAGGCAGTGCTATGTGTCCAGACTTTTTGAATCCCATCTCCATGTCCAAAAATTGTGCAATAGTAAGTTCAATAGCAATAGAATGATTTCCCGCCAATTCTCCGTCAAAATCAAAATGTTGCTTTGAAGTATGCTGCACCGCTGAGAATCTCCAAGAAGAGTGACACAGCTTTCCCAGACGTGTCCTGGATCTCAATGCGTGCAGTTTTCCCTTCCTTCATGGGCGATTCCAGCATCGCTGTGACCACGGATGACGATGCTTTTAGCATATGAACATGTGCAGTCACCACGCCATCACCGGTTTCTATGGTCAAGTCATGGGAATCCTTTGCTGCCAGAGACGTTTCCCACAACTCTGCAATGCCCTCGTGGATTGACACTCTTGGTCCAGCGACGCTTGGGCTGGAATCTGCAGAAACTGCAGCAAAGAGCTCCAGAACCCTGGTTAAAAAGAACTCTTCATCGGACATATTTTCTTCAACTTCGTCTACCCACAGTTTCTTGCGCATCTTCTTCTGCAATGCTCGTGCATATGAAATTGCACTGAGACCTCCGTACTGCACGCAAAAAGGAGGCGGTTTCCACCAAAGCCAGCTAAAGCGTGATTCCGCACCAAAGCATTTCTGCTCGATATTCGCTCCAGAATGGATCAGCCATTCCATGGTTTTAAGACAATTTTCAATATCTTCATATTTGCTTGGGTGCTGCATCAGTGTGTTGCAAATATGACGGGCCAATACTGTCTGTCCATTCTCATGGCGGGAGCTCCAGTCGAATCCGGTCAAATTCAACTCTTTTAAAGCCTCCAGAGGATAGAAATCGTCCAGAAAGATCCAAAACAGTTCTGCCTGCGCCGTCTGCGCCATCTGCGCCATCTGCAGAAAGCCTCGCCGCCAAAAAAGACCCTGGGGATGAGCAGCTACCAGGCGAACTCGTGCAAACACATGTGAGTGGCGTTGGCCCTGGAAACAAACTATTCCTAGTCACTCGGGATTTTGGACTAAAAGGAACACTTTACGGCTTCAAATGGGAAGTGATGTCGGAATGTTTGGGAAAAACGCATTCGCGCCGAATTGCAAGATGCAAAGTGTGCTGGTGATGTGGTGATGATCTTCAATTGTTCTTTGGCATTATATCATTATAGTCTGCGGTCTGCGAGCTGCGAGCCAAAGAAATGGCCAAGGGAAACCTCAAGTGCAAGAGGAAAACGAACTACGTTACACCCCGTAGTCCTACCATGTGCATTCAGACGAAAACGCTGGCTGTGGCTACCAGCATCCATGGATCGAACAAAGAAACACAAAGGGGGCGTCCTCGAAACCACAAGAACCATGCCATCAAAATCCGACAAGCCTCTAAGACACACGTCCTCTGGAGGAAGCCTCTACCTGTGATCAAGGCCAAGACCAAACTTGCAGTCTCGACAGCTTGTTTTGAGCAACCTTGTCAATCGCACGAAGCGCCGATTCTTGGTGCGTTCTGGGAATGAGCATAAATGAGCCTTTGGCTCACGGGCCATCTACCCCTGTCTGACAAGGCGATCTTCACACAGAAGCTCCAAGCTTTCTCTGAAACCTGGTCAAATCAAGGTGAGACCTAACATGCAGTGAGCCAAAGCCAGTTTACAAACACAGCCCCTCAAGTCTCAAAGAAAAATATAAATCTGCTGCGGCCTATCCCACCAGATTCATGAAAACAAATGTCTCGTGGAGGTTTGGTCCTCCCTGGTCCTCCACCACTTCTTCAAAACAGAAGCCATTGGCAAAAACAAATCTGTTCAACGCGCATGAATGAGATCCAACAAATCAACAAACCCTCGAAAAAGAATGGTGGTCCCCTCTTCTGAAAGAGGACGGCTATCAGCTGGTGTTTTTTGATCCATGTGACCCACAACGGCCCCCTGGGGCCCTGCCTTCAGCATCCTTCATCACCACCGCAGCGTCGCTCACATGCGACGGCGCTTGGATTTCGGCTCGTTCGGCTTCGATGGCGATCCACCGTGGAAGAGCTGTGCCACGGCAGGGAGGCGGCCGGCTCTGAGATCGGCCTGGCATCTGGAGATATCTGGGGAGTTCGAGGTGCGTTTTAAAAGGGATTTGGGCCATCCACTTGAATTGTTTTTAGACTTTCCCGGGTCTTACAGTGAGTCTTGCATGTCTTAATGCCACTACAGCTGTCTAGGAAACAAGAGGTAACCAAACTTCCATCGCCCTGAATCAATGACATTCCTTGTCCCCATCTGAACAACTGACCATCAGACCAGCTCCGCCCAGTTGGCCTGCACCTTCTTTGATTCCGTCCCAAATCGCTGGGCAGCAGTCTTCAATCTTTCAAGGCCCTGATGTGAACACCAAAGCCACAGCTGCACGCACAAAGGACATAGGCACGATGAGCATTTCAAATGACCAACCACACCGACAAATGAATAATTATGCAGAATTTGGACGAAGTTACAAACAAGTAGGAGAGAAAAGGATGACGGGTTTCCTTTTTGGTGGTGCCTCAATGGTGCCTCCATACATGACCAATTTCACAACATTTCACAACACTCCTGTGTTTCATCACCCGTATGCTTCGCGATATTCGCCTTGAGAAGGGCATGTTCCGCGATGGTTTCAAAGCTAGCATCCGTGATCATACCTCCGTTGCTGCTCCCAGAAACACCGACAGGGGAATGAACAAGTCTGGCCAGTGCAAGTGAGGATTTGTATTTGTACCTTATTTGGTGGAAGGAACGTTCTGTGATGTAGGGGGAAGTGCTTTTCTGCTCCTGGACTTCCTCCAATTTTTTGCATCTTAGGCACCTGTCAGCAAATCGGTCAAGATCGCGACCACCACTTCCACTTGCCAGCGATGCGCCAAATCCAGAGCATGCAGCGCAGTCTCGCAGTCTGGCTCGTCTTGCGCTGAGCAGGTGTATAAAATCCTCAAGATCGAGTTTCCAGAGAGTGGCAACTCAAAATATCTGTCCGAACATCATCATGAGTTCGATAATGGGAAACCCTGACTGACTAGCTTAGGAGCCATTTCACGATTCATCCCCAGGAAGCATGCACTAAGCAGCGCTATGCTGCCATCACGTTCTCAAACATTTTGAAACAGCATGATTTAGTTGGTTGCTACCATTTTCCCACATTTTCTCCATAAAAATTGCCATTTTTGCGGTATCCCATGGTTTCCCCCATTATGGGACAAGCCCAATTCGTACGAAATACAAACAACTCCTCGAACTTCATACCAATTTAGAGCAGCTACAAAGCGTTCCTCCCTTCAAGGTCTTGAGGCCAGAAAACCGCCGAGTATCTCCAAGAAGAGTGACACAGCCTTGCTGGACATGTCCTTGATCTCAATGCGTTGGGTTTTCCCTTCCTTCATGGGCGATTCCAACATCGCTCTGACCACTAAGGATGCTGCTTTCAGCATGTGAGCGTGTGCAGTCACCACGCCATCAGCAGTTTCTATGGTCAAGTCATGGGAATCCTTTGCTGCCAGAGACTTTTCCCACAACTCTGCAATGCCCTCGTGGATTGACACTCTTGGTCCAGCAGCATTTGGGCCGGACTGGGTGAAAGCTTCCGCAAGAGACTCCAGAACCTTGGCCAAGAAGGCTTCTTCATCTTTCCAGTGTTCGAGCGTTTCCCGCATCTTCTTCTGCAATGCCCGGGCAAATGAAATGGCATTGAGACCTTCCACCTGCAGACTGACAGGTGGCACGTCCGGCAAATCTGTCCATCCGAAGGAGAATTCCCCGCGAGTACATGTTTGCTCAATGCTCGCGCCAGAACGGATCAGCCAGTCAAGAGTTTCAAGTCCATCCACAAATTTCTCTGCAGGTTGCCCGAGTGTGTTGCGAACATGACGGACCAATATAGTCTGTCCCCCCGCATGGCGGGAGCTCCAATCAAATCCTTCCAGGTTCAACTTCTTCAAAGCCTCCACAGAGTAGAAGTCATCCAGAAAAATCCAGAAAAGCTCTATCCGCGCCATCTGAGCCAAAATCAAGCCAGCCTCTTCCCGGATTGGCACAAACACAAAAAAACTGAAGATTATCAGTGATCCCTATTCCCTATCCCTATCAGTCAAACTTTTGCAGACACTGGCACGATGTGTCCTGGTGATGTGGTGGTGAACTGCGATTTTTCTATGGAAATGTCAACTGTGAGCTGTGGGCCAAAAGGAGCAATGGACACTGCATGAGAGGATGAGCCTCGGTGTGACCCAGCAGAATCCGATGACAACTGTCCTCCGAAAGGAGGTTCTACCATGTTCTACCGACCGAGGACGCATACACAGTTCCGTGCAAGAAAGCTTTTCCAACAGCCTCCGCAGCAATCGATAATTGTCAACATTGCGGGGAATCTCATGATCAAAAGACCCAAATGGTGAATTCGGTATGACAGCAGCGCACGTGCATGATGTACAATCTTGAGGTCTTGTTTTGAGCAACCTTGTCGATGGAAATTCACTATGTACCCAGGAACAATCAAAAGCCTGGAATGTGCGAGTCAATCCTTGTCGATCGCACTAGGCGCTTACTGATGCCGTATTCTAAGAATGAGCCTTTGGATCACAATGGCAGCTCCTATGTGAGTCTGGCAGAGGCGGTTCCGAATGAGTGCGTCTAGTTTGTTTTCACAAGGCTTGGATTCGATCTGATATGTTGAGCTCTGCCATATCCGCCGGAAATTTGGGACCTGCTTCTCTGCAAGTGGAAACCTGCCATTTTTGATATACCATGATATACCCCAAACGGATCCAATGATCTTCTGAAAAACCTGGCTCGCATCGAGGCAAAGCACAGTGGCAGCAGCACCCTTAGGCAATGGAATCCGTAACATCACCAAAGCAACAAACCAATGCCCACAGATCACCGCACCAATCATCGAAAATCATTGAAAGAAAACATAGCATCAACCACTGCCTTCGTATCCACCATGACATACCCGCTTAAAAAAAATATGACAACCACTGCCCTGAGATGCCTTGAGCGCTGCACCTGGGCCCTCACACGCGGCGGCGCTTGGGCTTCGGCTCCTTCGACTTCGCTTGCTTCGATGCCGGGAAGAGCTGCGCAGCAGCAGCTGGGAGGCGACCAGCCTTGAGATCAGCCTGGTCATCTAGGAGGAGGCTTGGGTTGTTTGATGATGGCTGAGAGGTGGTTGAAGCATGACATATCTCTGACATTGGTGACTCGATGAAATCCTTCGTGTGGCGTGAGGTACTTCTGAAGTTTGGAAGGCAAACATGCTCACGATTGTTCACGAAATTCCCCCAAATCCTGCGCGAGTTTCGTATGCAGTTGTCCTATCCCACCTTCCCTCAATGTCTTTCTGGTAACCATACCTGGACCATCCAACCAGCATCCAGCCAGCCTGCACCTTCTTGGATTCGGCCCCAAAGCGCTGGGCAGCAGCCTTCAGCCTTTCAAGGCCCTGACACTTCAAAGGGAGTATGGTAAGATTGAACTCGCCAAACAAGCGGCCAGCTCTGTCAAATGTCAACAAAAAGCTTGGCCACCGCTGGACGGAAGATATGCTTTCTGTAGGCCCTGACATTCGCCCAAATACTGACGGAACAAATGAATAGAAATGAAGAAATGTCTGCGAAAAACGCTCTGGGTAATACGTTCCGTCAATGACCAAATGCATTGCAACAGCAACTGGGTAAGTGGAAGACTTGGTGGCCAGTTGTTTGCTTCTCTGGTCTAGACAATAGATGATCTCCCTTTACCATCAACTTTATGCGCCAGCCTTCAGCACGGCATGCTCCCCAATCGATGCAAAGCTTTCATCGGTCATCATACCTCCGTCTTTGCTCCTAGAAACGCCTGTGTAAACAGAGACGGAAATCATGGATTCATTTGGATTCAAACTTGATTTGTGACAAGAACCCTGTAACATAGAATCTAAAATCCACTATTTGGACCTGTTGTTACAAATGACATCGGCACCTGCCAGTAGATCTGTCAAAATGGCGATCATCACATCCACTTGCCAGCGATGAGCCAAGTCCAAAGCACACAAAGCAGTTTGGTGGTCAAGCTCTTCTTGCACTGAACAGGTGTACAGGATCCTGAGGGCCGCAATGGGCAGAAAAAAAGGGCACCAGCAGCCATGAGTTGCAAGCACCATTGAGTTTATGGTGGGAAACTCTAACCGTACGTGTGGGCCTACACACGCTATTGTAACTAATTATATATATATTTTTTTAAAAAAAAAAACAAGATTGTTCACGTACCGACTGACCACACCAAGTATCTCCAGGAAGAGTGACAGGGTGATTCCAACATCGCTGCGACCACAGAAGACGCCGCTTTCAGCATGTGAGCATGTGCTGTGACCACGCCATCAGCAGTTTCAATGGTCAAGTCGTGCGATTCCTTTGCCGCCAAAGACTTTTCCCATAACCCTGCGATACCCGCATCGATGGACACCCTTGGGCGAGCGGGACTTTTTTGGACGGAAGCCTCCGCAAAAGTTTCCAGAATCTTCGTCAGAAACGACGCTGCATAATTCCAGTGTTCCAGATTTTGTCTCATGCCCCGCTGCACTGCCCATACGTATGAAATCGCATTGTGGCCCCTACACTCCACCCTGATGCATGGTTGTTCTGGTTTTTCGGTCAAGCCAAAGTTTGATTTCCCACCAGTGCATTTTTGCTCCATGCTTGCCCCAGAACGAATCAGCCACTCGATGGTCTCAAGTGTATTCCCGGATTTGTCTGTTAGCTGCGTCATTGCTTTGTGAATACAACGCACCAGCAGGGTCTGTCCAGTCTCATGGCGGGAGCTCCAATCAAAACCTTCCAGATTCAACTTCTTTAAAGCCTCCACACTGTAGCAATCTTCCAGAAAAATCCAGAAAAGCTGTGTCTGCGCCATGTGAGCCAAAACGAGGCACTGGCCTCTGCCGGTCAAACTTCTTCTGCAAGCACTGTGAATGGGTTGACTCTGGAAACTCTGGAAACGAACCGTTGAAGTTTAACTGGGGTGTGATGTCGGAATATATGAAAACTGCAACTCTGCAGTGCGTGAAACACTGTGTCCAAGTGATTTGGCGATATTTGGTGATCCCATTCCTTGCGGGTCTTCATCCATTCTTTTGTCCCTACACTTTTCAACAGAATTTTGAGCCAAAGGGCACAAGCCAATACTGCCAGCCTGGCTGTTGGCTTCAAAAGGAGATTAGCATCAGCCTGGCATACTGGTGTTTCTGAAAATTGGTGTGCTCCAAGACGGTTGCCGTCCCCAATTGAAATAAACAAAATAAGATGATTTCAGAGTTGCCCATTTTGGGACATAGGCTTATACAATAACATCAACAACAAAGAGGATAAGCTAGGGCTGGAATGCAGGGGCATGGTACCATGCCTGGTGATCACTATAGGTCGCGGCTTGGGAGGAGGAGCCATAAATGAATTGCAAGGAGAAATTCTGAACAACACAAAAACAAAGTCACACTAAAACCTGCTCGTCAAAATCTCACCGGCCCCACAAACCAATCCAACATGGAACCATGGATGTTGGGGAGAGGCTTCCACCTGGTACCTATAAACAGTGCAAGGGGGAGATCTGTCAGGGGCACCGTCGACACATATTGCACTGAGAATGCACTGGGCCTAAGCCCAGTGATGAAGATCCAAAATCCGAAATGGACAATTCGAGAATTCAAACTTTCAAACTTTGAGCACATGTCTGTATGACAGCAGAAGATGTACGTGACTTGCAGCTGCCAGGGCTTGTTTTCAGCAACCGCTCGCTGCCTTCATCGCCACCAGGGCGTCGCTCACATGCGGCGGCGCTTGGGCGTCGATTCGCTGGGCTTCGATGGTTTCGATCCGTGGAAGAGCTGCGCCACGGCAGCAGGGAGGCGGTCAGCCTTGAGATCTGCCTGGTGGAGCGGGCTGCCATCCTGAAGGGTTTGGGTATTTTCAACATGCAAAAAATGTAAGGTATAGATCGACATTTATGCCGTGTAAAGGTGAGGATGGAGATTTTCTGTTCATGCGTTCTGGCTATCCGTTTGAATGTTCTCTAGGCTTTTCTATCTCTTCACTTGTTTTTGGAAATGGGATTAAACAGACCTGCAAGGCCCTCAATGCTGACCAATCTGAAAAACGTTGGAACCAGGCTGACCAGTGCTGACCAGTTCTGACCAGTTGGCCTGCACTTTTTGAGACTCAGCCCCAAAGCGCTGGGCAGCGGTCTTCAATCTTTCCAGGCCCTGCCGTTCACCAAAGCCACTGATGCACTGAAAGTCGGTATGGGCGTTCAGGAGTTCGCTTGAGACGAAATTTGGTAGGCGGAAAAGAGACGAATGTCTTGCTTTGGTGCTGCCTCCAAGTTAAGAAGTCTCAGGCAATGGAAGAAAAATGGAAGAAATCCCCCTGTCACATCGCCGCTATGGATTTTCGCACGTTGGATATCATTAGATTAGATCCTCCCTAGGCGCTGTAACTGCACTCCGACTCGCCTTGAGAACAGCCTCCTCCGTGATTGCTACAAAGCTTTCATCGGTGATCATACCTCAGTTCACATCGACAAAATAGAAAACGTAGCTCAGGGACTGCAAGCCTCTCTCAAGACTTATGTATATTTTTTCTACTCGTGTCCAATCCACTTCCCACCTTCTGGACTTGTTTTGCAATTGCCATCCTAGGCACCAGTCAGTAGGTGGGTGCCTGCCAGTAGATCGATCAAGATCTCGACCACCACCTCCACTTGCCAGCGATGAGCCAAGTCCAAAGCACCCAAGGCAGTTTCGTGGTCTGGCTCTGCTTGTGCAGAACAGGTGTACAAGATCCTCGGCGGTGCAAAAAAGGGCGGGAAGTACCAGGCCAACACCAGAAGCAACTTTAACTTACAGATCTTAAGCATTTTTGCAACAACATCATGAGCACATGCAGGGGTATCCCTAGGAAGTGTTTATGCACAATTGTTTGTTTTGCTGTACATGTGTATAAATGTCATCCTCACAGTCCTTGGAACTAAGAAGCCAGCTAAAGACTCAAACAGCCGAGCATCTCCATGAAGAGTGACACAGCTTTGCTGGACGTGTCCTTCACCTCAATGCGTTGGGCTTTCCCTTCCTTCATGGGCGACTCCAGCATCGCGGTGACCACGGAGGATGCTGTTTTGAGAAAGTGAGCATGAGCGGTCACAAGCCCATCAGCAGTTTCGATTGTCAGGTCATGCGAATGCTTTGCTGCCAAAGACTTTACCCACAGCTCTGTGATGCCCTCGTGGACTGACACTCTAGGTCCAGCGGCCCTTTGGCCCGACGCAACTGCGATGGTTTTCATAACCCTGACCAGAAAACCCTCCTGAACTTTCCATTCTGACAGATGTTCCCGCATCTTCTGCTGCAATGTCCGCACATATGAAATGGTATTGTGACCCTTGCAATCCACAGTGACATGTGGTACTTCTGGTTTTTGCGCCCAAAACCAAGTTGAGTGCCCACCAGTGCACTCTTGTTCAATGCTTGCCCCGGAATGGATCAGCCATTCAATGGCACTGAGTGCATCGGCAAAGGCTGTAGCATCTTCAAGTGCTTTGTGAATACGAACCACCAAAAGTGTTCGTCCATCCCCCGCGCGGCAGCTCCAATCGAATCCTTCCAGGTTCAATTGCTTCAAATCCTCCAAAGGGTAGCCATCCTCCAAAAAAGCCAAGAAAAGCTGCGTTTGAGTTTGTACCATGACAGCTAAAGCGGTGCCCAATTGCAGGCGCACGTTCGACACAAGCCTTGATGGTGAATGTGTGCTACTGATACTGTTCTCCTACTGATCCTGGTTGCACTCTGTGCTAGTTGACACATTGACACTTGAAAGCTGCAGGTGATATCATGATGGTGCTGCCCTTCACATGTCTTTAGGGACCTGTTTGACCTGTTTCCCTGGCAGGAGCTTTGAGCCAGCAGGCATGGACCCAGCGAATCTTCAATTGGATTCCGATGGCTGGCAATTCCGCTCTAGCAGATTGGCCCACCCCATGTGCAAATGACTCAGACGTTCGACGCAAAACGCAGGCTGGGCTTGGTGTCATGGCTCATGAACACTTGCAATCCACATCTGACCGGATATCAAGAAACGATAGAAAGGGTTCGTCAATCGTCGTGGTGGTGATCCAGTAAGGCAAGATGATTATGCACTACCAGGGTCCCTGAAAGCTTCACGACCCTGCAGAGAGATGATACCCTGTCAAAGACTTGATTGAAAATGCATATCCCCAAACCTGCATGGAGAACCTGCACTTTGCTTGTTTTGAGCGATGCGACCAAAACAAAGCGCTTACTCGCGACTTGCCCGGCAACGAGTCCTTTACTCGCCAGAAAGACCTGGTTGAGGGTGGGTTACAGCACACATCATTCACAAACAGAGTGCATGCATAGCGAAAAGTTCGCGATAGCCAGGAAGAGCTAGGAAGCACATGACTAAACGACCAACAAAGAGACCCAAGAGGAAAACATTTGATCAAATAGGCGACCAACCAAGAAAAGAACCAAGCAACATACAATGAACCCACATGGATCCTCATGAAAAAATTGTAGGTAAGGGATTGTCCCATTTAAATGCCCATTTAAAGGAGGTTCCATCCCTGACGCCGCCAACCCATTGCCTTCAGCAGCGCAGCGTCACACGCGGCGGCGCTTGAGCTTCGGTTCGTTCGGCTTCGATGGCTGCGAGGCCGTAGGGAAAAGTTGCGCGACGACAGCAGGGAGGCGGCCGCCTTTGAGATCCGCCTCGCCATGGAGGACACTGGGGGTGCTGTTGAGGTTCGTATAAGGACCTCCATAAGCTGGGATCTAATTCCTACAACTATAGTTACATAACCCACTTATTATCATTGATTACAGTATATTATTGGAACTGCACCCCGAAGTATCTGGATGGATTGTGCTTTCAGGATATTTCAGGGGCGTTGCAGCTGGATAGATCTGAACCGGCCCAATGAGCCATTCCGGACAGATGTTGCAGGTCGCTAGCCCGGCCAGCCTGCACTTTCTTGGACTCAGCCCCAAAGCGCTGGGCAGCGGCCTTCAGCCTTTCAAGGCCCTGACGTTTGCCACCGAAACAGCAGCCACAATCATTGACCTATTTAAAGCAGAAAGCTTCCCCTTGGCACTGCGTTCCAACAATACCCAGAAGATCGAAACAGCTAGTGATCATGGATGGATGGATGACCCTTTTCAGCCGTTCAAAAGGATGGATCGGATGGACCTAAAGGCTTCGAAGATTAGCTTGGGAGCCGTGCCTGTGGATACGTGAGATGTTCATGTCAGTCACGGCTGGCCTTGAGGACGGCATGCTCCGCAATGGGGGAGAAGCTGTCATCGGTGATCATACCTCGGTTGCTCCCAGAAACGAGAAAGATCAGAAATCGAAAACTTGTCTGTTGCGGGAAGGAGGTAGTCATCCGCGTCTGTTGAGTTGACCGAGAACAAAACGGGTCTATAACATCAAGGAAACACTCATTGAAAACTGCCGCACTAATGTAACGCAGCTTGAGCACCTGCCAGTAGATCTGTCAAGATCGCGACCACCACATCCACTTGCCAGCGATGAGCCAAGTCCAAAGCGTGCAAAGCAGTCTGGTGGTCAAGCTCGTCTTGCACTGAACAAGTGTACAAAATCCTGATGTACAAGTCAGCAGTGGTACATGGACCCCATCCTGGAAACGTGATGAAACGTGTTTGCAGCACAATGAATGTCTTGGTGGGGAGACTCCAGCCTCAGCACTTCGGACCACTTGGAGGTGCTGTGGATAAACACGAAACAACCCCTACTTATACCAAACACATCCGCCAAGCATCTCCAGGAAGAGTGACACCGCGTTGCTGGCTGCATCTTTGACCTCAATGCGTTGGGCTTGCCCTTCCTTCATGGGCGATGCCAACATTGCAGCGACCACGGATGATGCTGCTTTCAGCATGTGAGCATGCGCGGTCACCAGCCCATCTGCAGTTTCAATGGTCAAGTCATGCGACTCCTTTGCAGCCAGAGACTTCTCCCACAGCTCAGCTATGCCCTCATCGATCGGCACTCTAGGTCCAGTGACACTTTGGCTGGAAGCTGCTGCAAAGGATGCAAGACCTGGGCCAGGAAAGCCTCTTGAACTCTCCATTCTTTCAGGTTTTTGCGCATCTCCTGCTGCAATGCACGCACATATGAAATCACACTGCGACCTTTGCATTGCACAGTGACTCTTGGTAAGTCGGGCTTCGATGGCCAGTAATAATGGGATTGCCCACCAGTGCATGTTTGTGTGCTGCTAGCCCCGGAAGCAATGAGCCATTCAATGGTCTTCATTGCATCCTTAAAAGTGGCGGAATCCTCGAGTGCTTGGTGGATGCGAATCAAAGTCATTCCAGATTCGGTCCGCGAACTCCAATCAAATCCTTCTAGATTCACCAACTTCAAATCCTCCAATCGACAGGCATCTTCCAGAAACGCGAAGAAAAGCTCCCGATGCGCCATCAAACCAGTGGCAACAGCTTTGACTAGTGCTTACCAGGCCAACTTTGGCCCCAGTGGATGGGTTGGCTGATGTGTAATGTTAAAATCTGATGAAGTATGACAATGAAATATGATGGTCTTGTTGTTCTTCAATACTTATCTTTCTCACCGTCCTTAGCCCCCAAAAACCATTGATGCACCAATATTCGGAAAGAATGCAGCTCTAAGCCAGAAAGCGCCAGCAAGTTGACAAAGTGATGCTTTACCCAAAACATTCAAATGTCTTGGCGCTGATTAGGGCCCACCCCTATGGTCTGAAGAACTGGAACGCAGGAATAAGTCATGATAAGTCATCCTGTGCTCCCAACCTCTGGCCACAAGGGGATCCTGTCTTTACATAATCTTTGTGCGAATCAACGCTGAAACATCCTGAATCCCAATTCTGGTCCACTGAAAATCTACGCAGCCTGCAGCAAAACGAGCTGTCCGGCTGTCCCCAAATTCATCAGACCCAGAAAGGTCGGCATCTAAGGAAAGTCGCTAAGACCAACAAAACACGGAGACAAAAAATCCTCAAGCACTGAATCGTTGCAGTAGCATGCCTCACCTCTTTACAACCCCTAGGGGGGTTGTGCCAGTGATATCTCGGAATGAAGCATATCCTCAAATCTGATGATAAACATGCAAACGAATATTTGGATAAACAGACTCAAATGCAGCATGATATGGCCTTTAGATTCCGTTGGTGTGATGCACAGGGAACTGGAGCCACATGACTTGGGTGTTTTCGAGCCAGGCTGCACGGACTAAGCTGTGACGGGAACGAGTTCTTTCGCTGGAAGGACCTGACTGACACAGGACTGTGCTGCATATCCGGTGAGCCCCAGCTACTTGCAAAGAACGCTTCCATCAAGATCTAGTCTAAGGGCCTGCCCCATCATTTGCATCAAACAAGCGGACCACAACCAAACGGAAGCAAGTCTTTAACGACAGTTTGAAGCGAAACGTTCAAGAAATATTGGCATTCTGCTGCAGAATCAGGCCGGAGCCTCGACAAACGGACATCAGCCTGGCATCGCCTTCAGCGCGGCAGCGTCACACGCGGCGGCGCTTGGGCTTCGGCTCGTTGGACTTCGATGGCTGCGATGCAGGGAAGAGTTGCGCGACGACAGCAGGGAGGCGGCCAGCCGCAAGGTTAGCCTGGTGGAGAGGAGTTGAGGGAGTTGAGGTTTGCTTTTACTAAGGTGGGACATTTACCCTCAGGAAATCAGACACGGAAATTGATGATCTATGTTCCCATTCAAACCCTGGTTGATAGAAGATTTTCATGTGCCATGTTTGATTACCAGAAATATAGTGTGTATACTATATGTGTGGGTGTGTGTGTGTGCGATATATAGTTGAAAATACACGACATTACTATACCCTCTGGTTATGTCAAACGTAGCTATTGAAAATGACCATAGAAATAGTGGATTTTTTCCCAGCTATAAAATGGTGGATCTTTCCAGTTCGCTATGATAAATTACCAGAGGGTAAACCTCCATTTTCCTATGGTTTTCCTATGGTTTTCCTATGGTTTTCCTATGGTTTTCCCAGTATAAAACCCATGTAACAACCATTCCTATTGGTATAATGTTTGGCAGTTCTAGTGGTTCCTCTTGTGGCCTGGCCGCCTGGCCATGCCTGGCCTGGCTGGAGATGCAGCCCCGAATCGCTGGGCAGCAGACTGAAGCAGTTTCTCTTGTGGCCCTGGTGCGTTCCAGATGGGTCAGCTGGTATGTAGTTCATAATAATAATAACTAATAATAATAATAATAACTAATAATAATAACTAATAACCATTGTGTATGCCAGATTTACCAGGGATAAGCAGCACCCAATTAAAATGGTTGATACATCCATAAACATCCATAAACATCCATAAACTACATACTGGGATGCACACTGAAGTAATGTTTACTGAAAGAATTTACCCTGCCCAAACAGCAACCGTTTCCAAAAGCATTGGCTCACCTTCAGCACAGCATGTTCTGCGATTGCTGCCCAACTCTCGTCCGTGATCATACCTCCGCTGGTGTTTGAACAGAAAAGGACAATCTGTCAGTTGCGGGCATACTTGGATGTGCATCTTGGCTACTAAGTGGGTAAGAATCGTGGTGAAAATCACCAGTTTTGTGTGGGAAATAGCTCAGTAGCATAAGGGTTATCATATAACCTCCTACCACATGAGATACATACGCAAGTAATGGGCATGTTTGGGACTTCAGCTTTTAGGGACGTTAGAACCCAATTAATATCTTACCCGCTGGACTAGCTCCGGCTCCTGTCAGCAAGTTGGTCAGAATCACCACCACCACCTGCGCTTGCCAGCGATGAGCCACATCCAAAGCATGCAAAGCTGTCTGGTGGTCAAGCTCATCTGGCACTGAAGAGGTGTACAAGATCCTGGGCACAGCCAAGGTCTTAAACAGGAACTTGGACCAGTCAGGGAGTGAGTGCTATGATGATGAAAACAAACATGCGTGATCAAAAATTGACCGACAAGCATCTCCAGGAAGAGTGACACCGCCTTGCTGGATGCATCTTTCACCTCAATGCGTTGGGCTTTCCCTTCCTTCATGGGCGAGTCCAGCATCGCAGTGACCACGGCCGACGCTGCTTTCAGCATGTGAGCATGCGCGGTCACCAGCCCATCTGCAGTTTCAATGGTCAAGTCATGCGACTCCTTTGCAGCCAAAGACTTCTCCCACAGCTCAGCTATGCCCTCATCGATCGGCACTCTATGTCGGGAAGCACTTGGGCTGGACGCTGCAAAGAGCGACAGAACCTGGGCCAGGAAATCATCTTGAGCCTTCCAGTGTTCCAGATTTTCTCGCATCAGTCCACGCAGTACCCGCACATATGCAATTGCGCTGAGATCTTTGCACTGCACCTTGATTTCTTTTATTTCCGGCTTGCTGGACCAGCAATATATCGATTGCCCACCAGTGCATGCTTGTTCAATGCTCGCCCCAGAACCGATCAGCCAATCAATGATCTTGAGACGTTCTCCCTTCTTTTCTTCGGGCAGCACCAATGCGTTGCGAATGCAACGGACCAACAGGGTCTGTCCAGTATCAAAGCGGGTGCTCCAATTGAACCCTTCGAGGTCAATCTTCTTCAAGTCCTCGAGCGGATGGCTATATTCCAGCAAAGCCAAGAGAAGTTCCGCTGGCGCCATCAGAGCCGCAACAAGCTGTGCGCTGACTGTGGAACTGAACTGTTGCATATGGCAATTAAATGCAACTAGCCCTCAGGACGATTTCGTTATAGCGTTTAATTATATTTAATTGGGATATGAGGTCGAAATATGGGAAAAGTGCAAGCTTAAGAGCTGGCCGGGACAAAGTATTCCAGAAATATCCAGAAATCATTTGAGATAAAACAAGCTGTTCCTCAAATGTCTCGGGCTCTATTTTTCCGAACCTAGCTGGGAGCTGCGAGCCCAGGTCGGAAGGATGCCAGGCTACCCAGAATGATGGACCTCAGGGCGGTATCAACCGGTGATAGAAGCCTCATTGCTTTGCAAGGGCTATATGAGGAGGAGGCTAGTCAGGGGGCAACTCGATAATTATGACCAAGTTGGACTGGTTCTCAGTCTTGAAGCCAAAACATCCAAAAGCCCGAAGGAAGTATGACATCAGAAGTAGTGACTTGAAGTTGCAGCAGCAAGTCTTGATCAACTTGTTCAACCGCACCAAAGGCCGACTCACAGCGCAGTCTGGGAATGAGCCTTTTGCTCACGATGGCATCCCCTATGTGGGTCTGGCACAGGTGATTCGAAACTCTTCAAAAAATGGAAGAATGCGACTGGAAGTTGTGATCACAAGGTTTGGATCTGATATGCCGAACTCAGCCATCCCCAGCTCAAAATGCACACCTACTTTTCCCCAAGTGGCCACTGGCTATATCAACTGTACAAACAGCATGTCCCATGAGAGAAACCGGACTCATAGAAACCGCAATGTGGAACACCAAGATCAGATCTAAGACGGCCTACCGTGCCAGAAGAGATGAATTATTTACCAGGGGTCTGGTCCTACACTGGCTGAAGACAATCCACCCGCCCGACAGTCAGTCTCAATTTTAAAGCTGAACTTCTAGGGAATGCGAAAGACGACACAACTGCACCCAGCTACATATCAGGACGATCGGCACACACGCTATCACGACAAATTAAATACTCAACTACCAACCAATGAAATAGGATGACAAGCAGTCGAGGGACAAACCAATCAACATACTCAACCCACATGGAACTTCCAACCCACCAAACCAAACAATCACAACGGCAACTCTTCACCATTTCATCAGGTTTCATCCATGAAACCGCCAACCCATAGCCATAGCCTCCAGCAACGCCGTGTCATACGCGACGGCGCTTGGGTTTTGGCTCGTTGCTTTTCGAAGGTTTCGACGGGAAGAGTTGCGCCACACCGGGGAGGCGGCCGGCTTTCAAATCAGCCTGGCGTTGCAAGGCTTTCTGGTGTCGAGGTGAAGAAACCTTGCAGATACCCTCTGGTAATTTAACAAAAAACTATGGAAAATGGCCATTTATAAATGATTTTTCACATTAAAAATGGTGATTTTCCATAGTTATGTTAGTTTACCAGAGGGTACACTTTGGTGATTTTCGCAGATCAATATGTTCCTCAGATTTTGGCGGCTTCATGAGGTTTGAGGCACCTGTTTTGAGACAAGTTTTTTTCTGCAGTTACAACGCGTGGCCAGACAAGCCTGCCTGCACCTTCTTGGATTCAGCCCCGAAGCGCAGGATAGCGGTTTTCAATCTTTCAAGGCCCTGACTTTCTCCCAAAGCACTTCTGAAAGGAGAAGCGATGATGGCTCTACAAAAGGTGCTCAATCTGCCAACATCTGCCAACAAAATAGTAGCTTTAAAACTCTAAGTCTAATGATCAAATATGTTGGTTGGCATGGACCCTAGAAGCTTGTTGGCAATCAAGACAGAAATAAGTCTTCGCTGATCCTGCTTCATGTCCGAACAAATACAAACAAAGAGCCTGACCCTATCTTGGGAGTTGCTGAGTTTGCTTGATGATTGTTTTACAGCCGGCCTTGAGAATGGCATGCTCTGCAATCACCGCAAAGCTTTCGTCCGTGATCATACCTCCGTGGTTATTCCCAGAAAAATCAAACTTGAAAAACTAAAAGCGGTCGAATTGGGCAAACTACAACAACTCTCAACTACATATACGGCAAGTTGTCCCATCCATTGATTGACTCCGAAATTGCCAGCTCCGACACCTGCCAATAGATCGCTCAAGATCGCGACCACCACATCCACTTGCCAGCGATGAGCCAAGTCCAAAGCATGCAAAGCAGATTGGTGGTCAAGCTCATCTGGCACTGAACAGGTGTACAAGATCCTGGGGGTGGCACAAGGGGCAAAGGCTCGCATAGGTCTGAAACAGGAGGGCATACAGGAACCGACTGGCAGTTAGAATGTGGATTTTTTTGTAAAATAGATAGAATTTGCTAAAATCATAAAAACAAATCTTATAGTTAGAATATGGGATTTTGGAAAAAACCAACTGCAGTTAGAATATCCCGAACCATCCAAAACCTTGCTCACCG
>Ga0126342_10000854_pt1 | contig 38212 bp, 23 predicted proteins | sample Cyp1metagenome_FD_92528 | JGI IMG/M metagenome (GOLD analysis project Ga0126342, IMG submission 92528) | Coral microbial communities from Lord Howe Island, Old Settlement Bay, Australia - Cyphastrea 1 metagenome | ecosystem: Host-associated > Invertebrates > Cnidaria > Coral ... | reverse complement strand
GTGTTAAAGTAGCCTGCCTTTGCTCCTGCGACAATACTCTTCCAGTCACATGAGTGCTCACATTCAACCCTCCCTTTGCACATCCTGTGGGAAAATGTATTTCAAAGTCATGTGCGATGAGGCATCCAAACTTTGGGTCTGCTTGTCCCTTTCAACACGGGTGCAGTCAAACTCGGACTTTGTTCCTTGCTTGATCCGAACCAAGTGGAAAATCGGACCGTCACGGTGTTCATGCTGCGTGCGCAAAGCAGATTGCGTTTCTGCGGGGGCTCTGGAGAGGTTTTCAACGGATTTCGGTGCAAATGACACCTTCATCTGCAGGGGGTGTGCTCCTATCATGACGATGGAGGGGAGACTCCGCCCATGAGTTGTCCAGTGGGTGACATGTGTAATAGCAACCTGAAGATGCCTTGTGTCAAATTGTAAGATGTGACATGTACGGCATCGGGCTCGCTCCGCTTGAAAGTTGCTGGACCATGTAGGAGCAACAACACTTTGATCAGCGCTTGATAGCCCAATCTTTTCTGACATGACCACAGAGTCGCGGCGCGCTTACAGGAGGAAAAAATGAAGCAGTGACTGCGGCCATATCGGAGGCGTAGTCGCCTTTGGTGTGCATTCGGCTCTGGGCGCCTGGTCTGCGAGTCTGCGCGTAAGCTTTCCCACATTTTGGACTGAAAAGGGCCCCTCGCTACGCGTCGTTTCAGGTACGCTCCAACCCTGTTGGCCAACTTAAAACGGCACAGCTCCAAGGCACGCAATGAACTCCGGTCGTGATGAAATCCGGTGGATGAATAGTGGGTTTATGTCATGTGGGTTTAATGATGTTTAATGTTGTTTAGATGGAGGTTTTATGGAGGTTTTAACGGGTTTTATGGTGTTTTTAATGGGTTTTATGGTGTTTGATGCTGTTTAATGGTGTTTAATGGTGTTTAATGATTAGAAACCCACACGCAAACACACACACACACCCACTATTCTTCAATGGATTTCGAATCTTGTGATGTTTAGATGGAAGTTTTAATGATCAATAAATATAGCGGATTCATCCAACCATGGCATATCATTGTTCATTGGATTGTTGGTCAACAATCCCTTTCAAGCATCATTAGACACCCATTTGGAATCATTGTGTGGCGTACGCTAAACGTTTGAATGTGGGTCTAATGATTCGCTCAATTTGGGGCCATCTCCACGGGAAATTTTGGTCGACTGGGGCTTGGAAGTCGCTTTTTTGAACTAGCTAGGTGTTTCAGCCTTAAGATTTCGAGGTTCGATCTGGAAAAGAATCATACATTCCAACATTATGAATCATTATGAACATTCTGTTCCATCCATCAAACCAGAAATGTTGGATCGAAACTCCGGTTTTGATGGGTCCATTCTGCACATGTCACTTTTGATTCCCTGAGATTCCATAGGGCTAGATCTATATTGATCTATATCATTGATAATGTCAACCCCGGATGAGACTAAATCATACTGGTTTAGGGTTCATTAACTAGGGGTGTACTCCCCAAATAGTCATTTCATCTGGTACTTAAATAGTATCCCCCCAATTAAACAACCGTTTGGGGTTTATTAGTCCAGGGTTGACATTAATGATCATATCATACTTCTATTGCTCAACCAGTTTTTCCTCTTCATTTTATATAGCCAGTTTTCCAGCCGAGAATTGGATCAGACGTGTAGCCGCTAAAACCTATGGATAAAACTGATCCCAGCACCCCCTATTTGTGGATCGCTTTCCTAATTTGTCTATGCAAAATCATTGGGATATCCACTCAATCATTGGATCTCTAGCTATATTGTATACATATATATATATATATATATGTATCATTATGTATCAAAGAGAAGTCCTGGGAGATATGGCTAGTTATCATGGGATATTCACCTCCGAGACAGCTGACGTCGCACCCTGTGTCGAAAAGAGTATAGTTAGGTTGCAAAACACGGTACAAGGTGGGGCCTCCAGTTATAAGTTCGTTTATAACCTCCATTAACCACATATATATATATATATGTATATGTATATGTATATATGTATATACATGTATATATATATATATATGTATATATATATATGTATATATATATATGTATATATCTATATACATATATGTATATATGTATACATACATACTACGCATATATATATATATAAGTATATGCACATCCCATAAAACCTAGTTAGCCCAGTTAACTTCACAACTATCGTTTGGGTGCCCCACCTTGCAGGAACATACTTTCCGCGTCCCATGGATAAACCGTACGAGTCCCATTAGTTGCTGGTTCAAGCCACCATTTTCATGGGAAAACCACAACTAATGGTCATGAAAATGATTGAAAATGGATAACCATCTTCATTTTTATGGGTTATACCCACATAGATATCATCAACCGTACGAGTTATCCTATTAGTTGCTGGTTAAACCATGTTAAACCATGTTAAACCCACCATGACATCATGGCTACCCTACCCATCATCGCAGGGCTTGGTCATGTCCTGGTCTGACGACTGGGAGGGCATCGGCCACGTGAACTGCCTCTCCCGAAGCGAATTTGTGGCGCCCTGGCGACGTCTTTTTTTTTCGGATCCAAGGGATCCAAAGAAACCACCTTCCGGTAATCAAAGGAGTTTACAAACGGATCTCCATTATTGCAAATCAATTATCAACAGAACCATTTTTTCAATTTTTTTCTCATCCGGATATGGCAAATCAATGATCAACGGAGGTTTGAATGGGAAATACCGGAGGGTACATCAAAAATGGATGTTTGTATCTTAACATATCTTAACTTATTCACCTAATAGTTGAGAGTATCTCAACAAACTTCGGTAAACAACCTGAAAGGAACAGAAACTAAAGAATCCAACTCCCAGGCTTTGGGTTTGTGACATGGATCAGGTGATGATTTTGATGCTTACCCTCTGGTAAACTAACGTAACTATGGAAAATCACCATTTTTAATAGGAAAACTCACTATAAATGGCCATTTTCAATAGCTATGTTAGTTTACCAGAGGGTAATCTATAGTTTTTGATATGTAAACCGAACACATCAACCAACTAACGATCAATAAACTGGTTAACCAACACAAAATGCAAGGTCAAGTATCGAGAATCCGGGTAAGTGCATGATTGAGAACTAGACATGAAAATAGATTGGACATCATGTTTATGAATTGCAGAAACATATGAACGCTTACATATTCATTGGTGTTTTTTTTTTTAATATGATGATATGACATGGGGATAGGCTGCTGAAATTGGGAGTAAACCAACGGAAGGACTGGGGAGATTTAGATGAGTAATGATTGCTAGGATTGGGAGAACCCCCAAAATGCTTGGTTATCAGATTGCTTATTGTTCTAATTTCATCTAATTGAGAGATCTGAAGCGCGAACATTACTGTATATAGTTTTATCCATCCAATGAAAAACATTGATTTGAGTCGCATGTTTTTTCTTTCATGGACGCAACAGTTCAGGGGATTGATCTGTGCAGCATCTCTAACAACCATGGACTCGCTGAACAGCAGGCGGATATCATCACAGCGGAGTCATGGAGTGGAACATGATGACAACATGTAACAACCATTTCTTATTTGACTATCCAAAAACACCATTGTCAGACACATCCGAATCGTATTTTTGATGTTGGTGATCCCCTGGCGATCCATCTGGTGATGACTAAGAGTTCGCCATGGTTAAGCCATGGCCCTAATCGAAATAGATGATTTTCCCAGCTAGAAACCTCCGTTGATTTGGGGGATTTTCCATGGCGAACTGTAACTTAAATCACCAGATGGTAACCATCATTAACCACCATTAGGGGGTGTTTTAACCATCATTAACCATCATTAAATAACCAGATGGTTTTCCATCCCCAGTCAGATTGATCCCAGAGCTCCCAGAGATCCCAGAGATCCCGTTCTCTCCGAGTCGCCGAGGACTTTGTCCAGGAGTCCACGGGCTTCGTTCTGGACGAAGATGCCACTGAGGTCGCGCAAGGGTCGTCTCCGTTGATTGGTTGGGTCAACCATAGATTGGAGCCATAGCACAACGGAGACGCAACTTATCCATAGTGAAAATGGCAATATGAGATTGAGATATCTACTAAACTTTTTTTTTTAAATAGTTGGAGGGTTCTTTAAAACACATTATAGTACAGCTTTCATCTAAAGCAATATTGATGGATCTAAGAGTGGGCTTTAAGCAACACACATTCTCCAGAGTTCCAGAGTTCCGGTCTAGCCATGGACGTAACGAGCAGCTGAGAGAAAGAAACCAACAGCGATCTGGGGGTTTCCATCTCAAGAGTCGTAACCATCAGGGCTGGGGGTTGAATCCCAGCCCTGCAAGTGGGAGCAGGGCTGTTGTAGCAGGGACAATCGGCAATCTTCCACGTGATCGGTTTCGGGTCCAGAAACTTGATATGGAAATGAGACGTATCTCAACTTCCCAGCACTGCAGTTGCGAGTTTCAACTCTCCATTGCTTCGAAGGGTAAAACCAAGGTGTGTGTTTTGTGTTTCAAAGAACGATTCACGATTCCTTGGGCCGCCCGATCAGTTTTTTTGGATGATTTACTTGGGGATCCCAGTGATTTTTTGGGCCGCCACATGCAAGCACCGATAACTGGGGCATTTCTGAGGGCTATTGCAACGGGATGCAGATCCGAATCTGAAAAGGGGAGACCAAATAAACCAAGCGCCTTTGATCTATGTGCTTTGATTCAAGATGTATCATATTGATCAACGAATGATGTGCTTCCTGTGCTAGACCCAATAATTATTTGCAGTTCTGGATCAATCCTGGTAGAATCTAAACTACTTATCCTCATCAATGCATGCATGTGAGATAATCCAGCAAGAAAGCTTGGCCCGTGGCCAAACTTTTCTCCAAAGACATGTAACTGGGCATCAAAGACTGTGAGTATATATATATATGTATATATATATATATGTATGTATGATTATCTATGTATCATTATATATACATATACAAGTCCATATACATATATAATATCTGTATACAGTATATATATATATCTAACTATAGGTATAATTGTATATTAATTTATATATATATATATATATTTGTATACACATGATCTTGTGGGTTGAATCAGGAAACGAAGTGGATGCAGGTCACAAATGGTGTCCCTCAAAATGAGCCGCAGCAGGTGGTCAGACAAGGCTGCGAAATCGACTACATCGCCAGGACATGCAGATGGGTCAATTGATATAAATGAATGAGGACATCCACGCATATATATACAATTATATATGATTATATATGTATATATATATATATAGTCCCTAGTGTATATATATACATACATACATACATACATACATACATATAGTCATACACTGTATATAGGTATATACACACCTTCTATCTCTATATGTATGTATATAATATGTCCACACTGTATACATATTGAATCTGACCAGCTCATTTCTTTTTGCAGGGTGTCTAGGATTCGTCATATTCAGTGGTTGAATGAAATGGTCTGTGGTTTTACCTCTTGTACAACTACGAGACTACTCTCAACATTGTACTTTCTGGGAGTTGCTGAGGAAATTGGCAGCTGTTTGGGGGTTTCTGAATCCCAAACTTGTATGGCAAATGCAAAAGTGACATAAAATGACAACATTTGCGTTGGATTGGTCTAAATTTTGATCACCACTATCAGATCGTTCGGTCTTCTTCAAACCACCGCAGGTTTGATGCGTTACATCAAGGGGTGCTTCACTTTTTAACCATCCTCGTTTGTTGAGTATATTCCCATTCTTTACTGCTGAAATCTGCATTTGTAGTTGAGAATCAAGTACATGAAACTACACGTTCGCTGGTTGATTCAACCGTTTTCGCTGCTTCATTGCATCATTTTTCGCTGAACCAAAAAAAAAAAATCGTTCAATCACCATTTTGCCATAGGTTTACATATTTTTGCTGCTTAAATGACTATAAAATCCCTACAAATAATCTACCCCACCCCACTCTTCGGTGGATGCTTCCAGGACCTTGGCTGTGTTCCGCGCTCCGCGGTGATGCGTGGCGTCGGAAAAAAAAGGGAGCAAATTTGGTTCGTCATTTTGATGGTTGAGGAATGATGGTGGTAAAACCCAGTAAAAATAGGGATCTAAATATATATATATGGGATATTTGTGGAAACCACACTTTAAAGTGAGAGAAAAATGGGATAAGATATGGTGAAAAGCCAATAAAACGTAAGAATGATGTATGGTTGATGAATCATGTGGTTCATTCTCATGGTTGATCTTTCACAGGGATCCAAGCTTGCTACCAATCCCATCCCTTCCAAGCCCTTAAACATCTTTGGGACCATTGATGTAGGTGTTTACTATGAACGGGGGATGGGGTTAGGTACCCTCTGGTTATGTCAAAATTTTTCAATTAGCTATTGGAAATTGCCCAGTCGAAATAGTTTGATTCACCCATTAAAAGCATGGTGGATCTTTCCAGTTCGTTTTTTGTTCACGTTTACCAGGCCGGGTAGATCATGATGATGATACGTGGTTTTCAGACCGCCACATTTTTTTTTTCCTCAGAAACGTGTCATTTCTTAGTAGATTACTGGAGACTCTGGAGACTCTGACTGGATGGGGCGGTATATTCACCAACAAAAAGTATGGGTTTACCCAACAAAATATAGGGATCAGCATTAAGAATCGGGGTAAACCAACTGGTAAGTTGTTTTATCTTGTGGCAAGCCCCCCTGATTTACCACGGTACGGGAAGAATAGGGGGGAACATTTTTTCAACCAGAGCTATAAGCTACTTGTGATTCTTGGGATGAATAACAATCGTGTGGTGGTTTGGAGATCAATTGGGGTGAATGGTTTGTGAAGATTAAGAAAGGTTTCACCAACCGATATTCACCAAGAGAATTCACTGGGTTTCAAGCTACCATGGCTGCCATAGTTACCTTGGGGATGGGGGTGAATTTGCGATTTGGGACCTTTACCATGGATGAATGGGAAATTTGGCTCTGCAATATCTGGTTGGTGGAACATAGCTTTTATTCTTCCATATGTTGGGAATAATGATCCCAATTGACTTTCATATTTTTCAATATGGGCAAAACCACCAACTAGATATAATTGGGTTAACCAGCTGGTGATGATAAGTGTGTTTTTGTGCTTTGAAGGGGTATGAAGCGACCATGTGGGTATCATACCGGTTTGTGTAGTGGAAATTCAACCATCTAAAATAGGTTTTTAGCAGCGCAAAATAGTCCTGGCAAGTGGATGATTCATAACCGTGGTGAGCAAAAACCATAAAAAATCGGGGGATTTTTTACAGGTGCTGGTATTGGGGATCATCAAAAGAAACCAGGAGTTTGCACTGGACGTCTCCAGCATCCCAAGATTTTTATGTGTGTTCTGAGTCCCAAGATTGACCAATGGGGGACACGAATTCAGTAGGGCTATCTCAGACTATGGAATGACAAGGGTTGGATTGGTCCAAGGATATCTGATGGGGAAGGTCAGTTGGTGTTCTGTTGAAGTCATACCACATCAGTTTAGGCACCTTGATTACCTTGACATTTTTGGACTGACATATTTTCCACATAGCTGGATGTATTTGGAAAACACGCCTTTCATGTTTTGATATGTTTCAGGATTCTCGGCTGGATCTGGCCCCACAAGTGCAGGCGCCAACAGCTTGTGACTGCTTGTGACTGCTGATCTCATTCAAGGTTGATTAGATTTGGGGGGTCCCGGTGGAACGCGGCACGCGCGGGGACCGGTTTTGGGAAACTCGTGGCAGGGAAAAACGTCGAGGTGCCGGGCAAGGGCATGTGGGCAGAAGGGGCAAGGGGTGGATTGCACTAAGGATCCTCGGGAATTTTGAAGGGTGAGAAATCGTGGTTAAGAAGTACCCAATCCATATTTGGGTAATGTGGTTAAAATGTCTAATAAACCATCCATGACTGGGAATGGATAACCATACCACCTATAAAGATGGTGATGACTCGGGAATGATTTATGAAATTGTTTCACTCACATTATATCCCATATCATCCCATCATTGGCCATCCTTCCCTTTGGTAAACTAACAGTTTGCAATGACAATCAGCATTTCAATAGCTGAATCATCTATAAATGGTTATAACTTATATAACTGGCTATAAATGGCTTTATACATTTCATAAATGGGCTTTTGTGAGTGCTTATGGCATTTCGTGCCATAACTGCTATTGTTTTTGGAAAACCACGTCACTCAAAAAAAATCCCGAAAAAAATCCAGAAAAACGCGAGGGGATGGTCCAAAAGTCATGACTAACGAAACAGTCTGGTGATGGGAAAAAATGAACATCTTACCCTCTGGTAAATAAACAGTTGGACCCTGAAAATAGCCAATGTTTAATAGAAACTAGTCTTCCAACCCCGATGACTGCCAGGGTCGAACTGTTGATTTACCAGAGGGTAAGTGGTTTGTGGTGTAAACTTTATGGCTACACTTCGTTGAAGATTTTTTATGCGTCATGATGGCCACGTAGCCGCCGTAGCAACCGGCTCAGGGTTGTTTAGGTGTCCGATGTGTCCGGCGACGTCGCCGAAGGGTTGATGTGATCACCCCAATTTTTGAGTGTTTCGAAGGGGCACGGCAAAGATCTCCAGCAATGTTTCATGGGGTTCGAACTCCCCAGGGATTTTCGTGGATTTTCCCCAGATTTTGCCAATTCATCATGAACGTATCCAAGCTGGTCAATGCTTGTTTATATATCCCAGTTATATCACTATATATCCTATTGCATCCCCACACTATGTTAGTGTTAATATACTATATATAGCAGTGTATCACTAGATCAGTGTATCATTTATAATTAAATCATTATGTACCATTAACTCATTAAGTTGCTTAATATTACTTGTATATACTTGTATCATCACATCCCCATATCAGCTGCTTCTTCATATCGATGTTCAGGGCGGGGAACACGTGTCGGCTATGCTAGGTGCAGCTGAAAGGGTACTTGAAATGACGAAATCTGTGTACCTTGGCGGGTTTTATGCTTCACTGCCCTACCAGCCATGGGGGTTTTATGTCGGAAAAGCTGGGTGATTTTAACACGAAAATCCTGTCGCCAAAGATGGAGCTACGAATCGAGTTTCATCAGAATCCGACTGTTTTTTGATGAATGGGTGATGAGTTAAAAAAACACCGACACATGACATTCCTCTAATTGCATATCTTGGTTTTTGAACTTTCCCAGGTGCTGCCCTGGATAATTTTGGGTTTCAACGGTGGATAGTTCCAGACCTTTGGAGGTTTTTGCGTAGACGACTGGGTAGACAGACATTTGGGGAATGTGAAGATGTTGGAAGATGTTGGGATATGTTGGGATATGGTTTATGAGGGACAGACAAAGGAGTGTACTGTACACTGTACCATGTTTTCTGAAGGAAGGTTTTTCGGAATTTCCTCTATGGAAATTCCGATGGAATGGTTGATGTGGTGTGGACCTCTAACATTAGCTGAGTTCCCTACAGGGCCGCAGGTTCCAGGACAATCCTCGCAATTTGGGCCCTGCAAGTTTTTTTCGACTGGGGGTTTCCAATTTATGGGGTATACCATGGAGAATTTTTTTCCATCTATAAATGGATGATTTTTCAAGGTAGCCTTATGACTTAGGAAACCGCATGAAACCAGCTGATTGGTAGACGCCATCCAGTGATCCCTGGGGATCTGCAGGATCCCCAAATTTAGAGATCGATTTCATCCGATGAAAAGCCATGGGGGAAACTTACCATAGCGAAGTGGAAAGATCCACCCATCTTTAATGGGAAAACTATAGAAAGTCACCATGTTTGATGGGAAAACTATGGAAAATCACCATCTTTAAGTTGGGTAAATCAACTATTTCGAACTGGGCCATGGCTTCAATAGCGAAGTGTAAGAAATTACCAGAGGCTAGCAGTTTTGACCGATCCTTGGGTTTGCAAAAACTGTTTTGATTTTTGGGGGTGGGGGTTTGTAGGTCGTCGCTAAAAATCCTGGTTGTCAGGGCATCAGCGGCGTCGCCACCTATCTAGCTAATTTCAGGGACCATGTTCTGTAATTCTCTGGTTTAGCCTTGTTTGGGAAGCTACTTGGTATTTTTTTGTTGGGAACAGTAATAACCAGTTGAGAATTCCATGGTCTTTTCTTTTGCAACGGCCCATCTAAGACTGCAGCTCATATGATTCTTGGTGATCTCCAAGTTATAACACATCATGATATCTGCATTTCTTCCCAGCCACTGTATGTTCTGGTTATCATCTTCATAGCTTTTGATTTCCCATTTCAAGTCTTCAAACATATTGGATTCTTTAGATGTCCATCTGATTTCCAACCTGCAAAAAACACACAATCACATAGATATATATATATAGCGAATGTCAAGCCCTTTGACACCCCTTTTCTCCTTACCTCCGTTGCACCATGATGGCTCCTCTGCCCACCCTCCCTTGAGAGTGCAGAGCGGAACGGCCGGACGTTGGCCACATGAAGGAACCCTGTCGGAATGGAGTCACAAGATACTAGGGAGTTTCACACACCTTCTTTATTGGGGAACACCTTCTTTATTCCCAAAATTCTTCCCAGGTTTCTTGTGAAAAATTGTTTCTCCAGTCCAAAACTCTGACATTGGTGCAGCTCCTCTGGATCCCGTCCAAAAGTCACGTTCAACAGTTCCACCTCTCACTCGCGTCTCTCTGACAGCCCTCAAATCACGGATGTCAACAGGACACTCAGTGACCCCTATAGGAACAAAACGATTTCTCCGAGGAATGACATGGATCCTACGGATCTGTTCACCAGGTCCAGTTTGCCAAAAATCTCGAGGCTTTTCATTCGACTGTACATCTACTTTGAAATTTGTTTCGACCGTGGCTTCTTCAATTTTCGAGGTTGAAACATTTGGTCCAGCTTGACCCTGATCTTTGATCCACTGCAAACGCTGTCGACTGTCAGCTCTATTCTTTAAGATCTCCTTTTCATCAAACAACGAATACTTTCCTGAGACCAAACACTGTCTAAGGGCTGTGGCCTCCATGACCTTAGTGAGACAATCTGCCAACATTGCCTGACTTGTCACCCAGCGAATATCGCAGTTGGATTTCAGCCTTTCTCTGATGAGAAGGCATTCGATGGTTGTGCGGTGCTCGCTACAACTTGGAATGGCTGTCCTTGTCAAAATGTCGTACATTGACCTGCAATCGGTGACGACTGCAGCTCGTGTCTGGTCCTCTAGAACCTTTTCTGGGTCTGACCATTCACATTCGGGGTTCAACAGCCAAGCCCAAATCATGCGAAGCCAAAGTAACCTATCGACAGAATTGCTCAAGGCTGCAGCTTCAGCGCTTAAAGTGCTCCTCACCACCCGTGGCACCTTTTTACTTGTCCAAGCAATTGGAGCAACAACTGCCTTTTGATTTCCCAAAAGTTCGGGGGTGGTTGCAAAGATGATTGTTCCCTGATGTGCCACACTTGTTTTGGTGGACATGAAGCTGGCATCGGAAAACGCACAAAAAGTGACCCTTGTCGGATGAATCGGAAGAACCATCAATGACACCTTATGCACCTTAGCCTCATGAAGAACCTTATTCGCAATGATCATGTCCTCTACCTTGGCTTTGGTCACATTTGATTGGAGTTCTCCTACCTTGGCACTTAGATCCGGACGGCTATGGACAGCAGCATATTGTAAAGCCCCGATTAGGCTTCGAAGCATGCTTCGTTCTTCTGGGGTGACTTCACATGACGGTTCACTCCTTCGGGACTTCCCAATATTAATTGGAGCTATCCTCTCAATGTAGTCAATTTGATCAAATTCAATACTGCCATCATCCCATTGTTTGAAGTGAATTCCTGTATATTTAAATTCCCCAGTTTCAAACGATCCAAACTTGAAGCGTTTCTCCACTCTTGAAAGCATGTTCATGAAGGCTTCATTTCCTCCCCCGATCCCATCATCCACATGCAGTCCAATACTGCCGCAAGGATGATACTCTCCATTTTTGTCGGTTTCACCATACGTGAAGACACAGGTGCTGCTTGCATCCTTGATTCAGGAGCTCATCTCGGATTTCACAGAACCACAGAAATGGCGCATCAACCCTGCCATATGCTCCCCCATTTAGGGCACATTGATCAGTGGGTCCCATCTCTAGAGCTTCCTGTATCTCCGGAGTCGGATGCAGGCCGAGATTTCGACCATCGCCGCGTCCATGCAAGAAAACAGTTGAAATGTCAAAGCTAATCAGGGGCCAACGGAAACTACTCACCTGCTGCAAAACCAGCTGACGACCGTCTTTTGTCAAGGTCGGTGCATCATTCTTGACGGAGTCGATATCCGGATCCTCATAACCAATGACAACCAAACGAGCCTTTGCTCTCTTGCCGTTCAAGGCTAGTTCTCCAGGTGGTTCATCCCCATTGGCCCCCTTCCATGACAATAGCCAACGGCAGCGCATGATGGCATGATCTGGGATTTTCCCTTGTGCCACCTTTTGAACAGTCTTATGACTCAACCAAGCTTTCAGCTCTTTGTCTTTGGCTGCCGCAAAACGAAGCTGATCCTCTTCTCCAAGATCTTTGAGTTTCACCTCAACCCTCTTTTTCCTAAGCTCCGTGGCAGTCATGACCATTTCATGAGGATCATGTTCCGTTTTCATAGGCAGGTTGCTCGGAGTGACATCAATTTCCCAATATTTGTTTCCCAGAACATCCCCAAAACAAAAATCATCCCCAAACAACAAATCACCATCACTATCATCAGGGATTGGTACCTTCACTCCATTTGTTTCAACCGGTTCTTCTTCTTGGGATTCCCCTTCTCCAGGTATCTCCCCTTCAGGCTCCATAATCGAGGGTGTGTAACCAGAACTATTCCCATCTATCTCCCCTGACTCCTCTGGTTGTGGGATATCTTCGGAATCCAAGTCGAAGAAATCGGATGTTGCAACCCTTTTGACCCAGTCTTTGACTGGTTGCATTTGATCCTCTTGATCTTTGACCGCTTTCCACTCTCTCATGGATGCCGGTCTTAATTGTTCTGGGCTTGCACGGATCAGTTTATTGGCATGCACCAGCCAGCAGACTCTGCGGCCTTCCAGCATGACAACTCTGGCCGGCCCATGCCATTGGCCACGCAGCCTGCGAAGATTGCCACCTTTACGCCTCCAATAAAGGACCCAATCCCCTTCTTCATAGGGCTCCCTAAGTGGTCGACTCCTTCGCAACATTGCTCTCCTCAGGCTGTTACAGTTGTCAGCTTCTATGAAAGCTCGCCGTGCCCTGCTCCGCCGTTCCAGGCTTTGCCGGAACTGGTCACTCTCACAAGTCTCTCCAGCCGCCAACAGATGACTTGCTTGCTGAGAGTCTGAAGTGATGGATGCTGGTAATTTTCTTGAAATGCCCAAAACCGCTTGTTCGGGGGTGTACCCTTTAACCCTTGATAGTGCATTCTTTGCACAAAAGGCTTGGACCAACCCCTCCCGAAACTCGTCACTGGTGTTGATTGGCACTTCAGCATCCATCCTTTCCAGCATGCGCTTGATAATTGATCCATGGATCTCTGTTCGGCCCAGCTGCCAATGACTGTCCCTTGCGGTGGTTTTCACCTGGATCCCATATTCTTGTAATTTTCCCAAAAACTTTTCCGAGGTATACTCTCTTGCAGGGTCAGTGTAAATCTGTTGAGGAGGACCTGCCCATGATATCCAGGTGTTTTCCAAAGCCTGGAGTTGGTCATCTGCATCCCTTTGACATGGTTGACCCTGATGAAACAAAGTACCCTCATCAAGAAAATGTACAAAATGAAACTCTTGACCACGACCATTTCTCCAGCTCACCACATCCATGCCCAAAACTTCATTGAACCCTAAATCAGCATGGATAGCCGCTTGCCGGGACGGAAGGAACCCCTTTTGGGTCTCGAGACAGGCATCACATTGGAAATCCAGTGCTCCAGCAACGATATGTTCTGCCGCATGTGTGCTCTTCAAGAACTGGGCTAATCGATTTGGATCTGGATGTCCCATTCTGTGATGAATCTTCCTTACCCATTATCTATCCTCTCCACTCAAAGACAAAAATTGGGGCCCATGTCGAGGTACACTTTTGGGGGGGTATCCAACAATTCCTACATCCAGATCCTGATCAGCCTTGGAACTGCTGGGTTGTGATGTTTCAACATCAGGAGCTGCCACCTTACTCACCTCGCCTGTTGACGCATCCGGCATCATTATATCGGATGGTATGGCTTCTTGGCCCTCCATTTTGGCAGATCGGTCACCCTCACCCAGGCTCTTCCCCAGAGATGCAACATTTGGGTCTTCCCCTATGTCATTCCCAAAAATGGTAATGCTCATCCTGGCAGGCTTTGCCTTTCTGATTTGTTTACACTTGGGTAATTCCTGCCACTTTTCGGGTTTTCCCAAAACTTCCACATTCCCTGATTCCCGGTTGAGGATGACGGTAAGCCTGTAAATTAAAGGGGCGATATCAACTCCTTGTTTGGGTACTCGAAACCGTTCTGTTCCCCTACACACTTCAACCCTCTTCACAACAAAATCATCAACCAACAATTGAACTCCAGAAACAAAATCATCCCCATTATCTACAACAACCGTACCCACTCTCGGAGCTAGCTTCTCAGCCATCTTGAACAAATCCTTCCAGGATTTGGCCGGACCATACTGCTCTCCAAACCTGGAGCTCATATCACTCGCTGAAGGAATTTCTTCCTGTTGTTTGTAATTCAGGCGCCGTCTCTTGACAACATCTTCGGCTGCAGCTTCTTGTTCTCTCTCATGAACACCATTGCAAGGGACACACAACTCTTCCAACTCCATGGGAAGCTCCCCAAACTTCAAACTTCTCAAAAACCCAACAACAACCAACTTGGAAAAACCACGTGTGTACTTTGCTGCATATGCCGAAATGTTTTCCCACTGTCCATTGATTTTCCACTGTCCCTTGATATGACAGTGAGAGTGCTGCTTTGTACAGTAGCGGGAATCGAGCGCGGCATGACAGACTTTGGATGTCGTGAGCACAACCGTTCTTTTTCTGAGATAGTTATTTCCCTGTGGAACTTTTAAACCTCCAGCCTCACACATGTCAAAAACCGTACGGTAGGTACCATTTACAATCCCATCAATCTGTTTTTGCACAAGTGCCTCAGAACCCTGGGGTTGCTCCAAATGAAAATGTTTCCCATGAGAAACTTGATACCAGTACAACTCCTCACACAAAGTCAAGTTCTTCTGTTCATGTTTCCTACCTACATCTATTTTGTGTGCTGTGGCAGTGCTTTTGCTGCGGTTCCATCGGCTGAAGTTGCCCCAAAAGCGACACTCCGGTGAAGCCCAGATGTGGTCTGGTTGTTGCTCTTCCACGATTTTCCAAAGTCTTTTCTGGCCCTCGGGTGTGCTCAAATCGCCATCCTTGATTGTGAATCTCCGAGCAGCAAGGCCATACATGTTGGCCACTCTTACAAGTTGCGAATCTTCTTCACAGTAGATTTCAAGGAGATTCAGTTTTCCCTGAGCACCAGGTCCCGAAGATGGCCTTGACGAATTGCGGACATTCTCAGTTGTCAAAGCCATGAGATCAGCCACTTCCCGTTCCAGGGACTTCGCCCTGAGTTCCAGGTGTGCCATGAGTTCTTCACTCTTTGCAATAACCTGAGCTGTGTTTTGAACATCATTTTTCGATGCTGATCTTCCTGGCGATGTCAACTGAGACTCAATCGAATTGATCAATGCGATGTTGATGACATCGCCGACTTGTTGGTCACTTTGGCGAGCTCCCGCTGCAACACGGCAATCTGTGCCTGCAGTTGGTTCACTCGATCCTGATCCACCTCGGTCACCATCTGATCTCCAGGTTCCGCGGCCAGACCACGCTTTGAATTCTGGCCCATCTTCCCTTCTGACTTCAGGTCCGAGGGAATGACAATCAGCTCCTGTTCCACGTCGCTCCACTCCTCGGACATCTTGGGTCGAGCTTTGGCCTTGGCACTCGCCCCCAAAGCTGTAGTTCTCGTTGTGGACATTGTCATCTGGTTCCAGGCCTTGACAAACTCCTGGAACGACTTCGTCCAGTCGCTGGACAGGTTCTTGTGTTTGACAATCCACATGGAGTACTGGTAATCTCCCTCGACAGTCTCCAAGAACGTTTTGCCCTTGTGGTTTCCCTCCGGGAGGATCATTGTTCCCCATTGCCGAAGGTTCTGAATTCCCGGTGGCCGCACTATCTTCTGGTCTTCTTCCTCGGTCATGTAGGTCAGCGCCTGATCCTCCGGAAAGGGCAGCGCCATGTCCAGCGAAGCCGCGACATAGGTCTTCGGCATGGCTGATGTCATTTGCTTGAACTCGATCACCAGGGCGAGCTGCTGAATCTTTGGGACGTTGAGCCGCAGTCGCTGCTGTGATCGCTGCTGACTGTTGGATTGTTTTGTTTTCACTACTAACATGTGTCACAACTTCCGTGTTTGCCAGATCATGCTCACGACAAAACTCTGAAATAATTTCAGCTAAATCTACCACAAACAGTCCTTTGGAGTTCGTTTTCAACGGAACGTTTCTGGACAACTGATTCAGCCGCAACGAGGAATTCGATGTACACACATCAGCATCGATTGCTTTCAAAAATGAGTTGGAAAGCAAAAATGGAGTCTCACCCTCGACTACCTCAATCCTCAACCAATGTTTACCAAAAGGAATGTAAACAGCACCAATACTTGGCAAAATGGCATTGTTACCAAACCTGAACATCATTTCAGATGATTTCCAACTCACTTTCTTTTGAACCTCTGACGGCAAACTGCGAAGCAGCTCTTTGATTTTTCCTTGACCGATCACTGTCTTGCTTGCCCCTGTGTCGATTATGGCCGGGCACCCTGACTCTGTCAACAAAACTGAAACACTACGGAACTCAGTTCCTGCTCTCCTGGAGAGTGCCCCACAGAGGATATTTCCCAAACAGTGACCAGAAAATTTTTCTTTTGTTGGAAAAACCATCATGGCTGTTTCAATGAATTCTTCATTAACTTGTTTAAAAACTCGGGAAAAGGGACATGTTGGAACCCCGGTGCCGCTGTCCTGGTTGGTCATCGACGTGAACAATTCCTCTACCGTCGACATCAAATTGACTCCAGGGGGAAGTTCATGAAGGATCTCTTCCTCTGGCTCGTTGTTCATTTCCTCCATGATGTAGTGAACTTCTTCTTTGTCTTGTGAACGTAAGGGACGCTCCTGCTTCCAGTGTCCTTTCTGGCCGCATCTCCTGCATGACGAGTTGGCGATGCGATCCGCAAGACTCAGATTCTTACGGCGAAAGGAGCTCTCAAAACGGCCTCCTTTCTTTCCTCCTTTCATCTTCCCTTTGCCAGCTCTTGGAGGCCAGAATCCTCGGTGACGAAGCTTGTCTCGAATCTTGGCACGGGCTTCTGTGTAACTGTTGAAACACATCGACAAATCATTGTTCTCCTGGCACACCTCAATCAATTGATCTTCAAAATCCTGCACCACCAAGGCTTCTTCATCTCCTTGCTCGGCAAGCCATTGAATGGTGGCCTCTTCATCGTAGACCTCAGCTTCCTGGACAACCATGGCTTCTTCAGTCTCTTCCTCCACGTGATTCAATGGGTACACCTTTTTCTTTCCATCAGACTGGCCCATCAGAATCCGAGTTGAAAGTTGTCTCATGGCACCTTCAACCTTCTCCGGACTCAGTGTATCTCCGATCATTGAAATCACTTTCTTCTTGTCCTCCACGCTCAAAGCTGATTGCCTCAGCATGATGAAAGCCCTGAAATCTCGGACTGCTCGGCCTTCGACTTCGTTGAAAGCCACAGCCAACCGGTTCACGTAGCTTTGTGTTGTCTCATCAGGACGTTGGGTAGTCTTGTAGAGGACCTTCTCGAACTTCTCATAGACCTGTAGTTCTTCAGCTTCTTCCCACGTTGAAATCGCTGACAACAACGTCTTGATGCCACTGGTAGCATCCATCAACTTTTCAGCATCAAGACCTCTCACCTGAGCCCATGCTGTTCCTTTCATTAACATTGCTAGTCGTGGTGCTAACATTGCCTTGTCCTTCTTTGGACAAATCTTTTCCAGAAAATGCACTTTGTCAGCATATTCTTTGGGATCATCGGACTGAGGGTCGAAGCTCGGCAGGCAAGACCAGAGATTGTTCTTCTCCTCGCTCCCAGTCCCACTTGAAGCAGCCTGGCTTTCCGCCATGGCACAGACACTGTCAGACACCCTGTGTCTTTCAGAGACCTAGCTGAAAAATAAAACCGTGTGTTGGACCTGCCAGTCCAGTGAAATCCTAGGTGCCCCACCTACTGATGTTAGAAGTCCTACTTCCCCAAAAAAGCCCCTTAGGTTATCCCTTATGCGGCAGCCAGGGGTAGGCTCCGCTACCAATGCGAATGTCAAGCCCTTTGACACCCCTTTTCTCCTTACCTCCGTTGCACCATGATGGCTCCTCTGCCCAAACTCCCTTGAGAGTGCAGAGCGGAACGGCCGGACGTTGGCCACATGAAGGAACCCTGTCGGAATGGAGTCACAAGATACTAGGGAGTTTCACAATATATATATATACGTATATATATATATATATTTTTTTTTTCCATGAGGCACTCAGAAGCTCCATGCTGCGGCCTGTCACATTAAATTCTGTTCCACTGATATATAGAGGATTTTCCCGTGAAACCGGCCGTGGTATTGGAGATTTCCCCAAGCTTTCGAGGTGTGATCCATCGGCCAATTTTTATGGCATGTTGGGCGTCAGCATGTCCATTGCCGGGCGCTCAGAAAAATGGCATGTTGGTTCCATCATCTTTGATCGCTGGTGAAGTTCACAGAATTTTTTAATTGCTGGTTAAAATCCACAATGTTTGATGTTATGTATATATATGATATGTATATGTATATGATATGTATATATATATATATGATATATATATATATACAGATACATGCTGGCAAATCCACTAAGTCACTTGATATTTTTTGTGGGTCGAATCCAACGATTTTTGCTGGTTGGAATGGTCACATTCACCATTTTTGCTGCTTAAATTTTTCCAGATTCTGTTTATCAAAATACCATATTCTGGGTAAATTCTAACGACCGAACCCTGTTCTCATGGTTCATAAGGGAAATCATCCCCAGATGGCCGAACTATTAAAGTTAGTGAATTATTATAATTTGCCCAACATATTGTACCATTGTACCAGAAGTAGCAGTTTTGATCAAACACATGTTCTCACGATTGGAAAGCCAGAATGCTTTAGTAATCTTTAGTCAATTTTTGTCAACTCCGTCGCTGTTCACTTGGTGATGTTCCATCATTTATTGCATTTTTGAAGCAGTCATTTAGGGCTATTAAACATTGCTTACATTGCTTCGTAGTTGAACTTGCAATTCTTCGTTCCCTGGTTGACTAACTTTTTCCCCCGACATTCTCAAGAAAACCTGGTGAAAAAATGAGATGTTTCCTTCAAGACTATTCTCAACAAACCGACAAACAATGAAAAATCCCCTACAATTGCATATAATTGCAGGTCTTAACGGGAAAAACATCAACTAAATGGAAAAACAAATCCATGACGATTTTCCATCAAACCACCATTTTTTTTAATTTTTTTCAGGTCTTGGCCAACCTGGGTGCAGCCTACGGCACAGCCAAGAGTGGCGTGGGCATCGCGAACCTCGGGGTGCCGGAGCTTGGGGGCACCGGGTCGGATGGTGTTTGCCGTACCACGGATGATGGGTACCGGGGGTACCCAGGTTGACTTTGGAAACCAAAAAAGATGGATATATTCCAATGGAATAAATTGATAGATATGGGTATGGATCAATTCCTATTAATACCATTTTTAGGGGGATGAACATCCATTTACCAGCTATTTTGATGTGAACTACAGGGGTACAAGGTTTTGACACACTGCCATATTGGTATATCTATGGAATTCCCAAGTGAATGACCAGGTGATATTCTAATGGGATAAATTGATATATACCCTCTGGTAATTTGTTACAGTTCGCTGTTGAGGCCATGGCCCATAGAAAGAGATGATTTACCGAACCAATCAATGGCGATTTTCCATAGTTATGTCACAAATTACCAGAGGGTGCTTTTTTCAGTTCATAGGGGTTTCAAAGCTCGAAATGTTGGGTATGAAAAGCTTGTGATTTAGGGGCAACTTTTTGTGGCGTTGGGGAACACTTGTTTTGAGAAGAGAACAGTTCGATGGGGGTTTTACCTGGGCTGGTTGATGTCAGAAATGGCAGACTTAACCAGCCAAAAATCACATTTCTGACTGGGATAAAATTGGAAGGTTTGAATTTTCATGGAGGTATAAAACCACTAAAAAAATGCTGGGTGGTTTCTTCCAAAACTCCCGATTTTTTTTTCTCTGGAGAGGATGACTAACTACCTCTGCAGCAATCGACATGTGGATGTGAGAAACCGCCATCAACCTACCATTTGCGGATGATGATTACCAGCCATTTGTTTGGTGATTTTGGGGATTTATGGGTTTACCACATTAATTGCGATTTTTCCAAACGGAGAACCCCAAAATTCACCTTAAATGGAGAGTTTCAAGATCCCATCGATCCAGTGATCACTTGAAAAAAGCCTAGGGGATTTCGGATGATTCAATGAATATCATGGGGATAATGGGATGTAGCCTCTGGTAATTTGTTACATAGCTATTGAACATTTTGTGATAAAATTTCAGTGGATTTAGCCATTGAACATGGTGGATCTTTCCAGTTAGTTATGTGAATGTCTACCAGAGGGTATGCTCCCCAAGAGTATCCAACTGGCCATGATGTTTGGGAAAATGGGGCTCCCCAAGATACATTCTCTAAGAGGCATGGTGACTCACCAGGGGATTACGTGACAGAAACCATGAACATTTGATTACAACATGAAAAAACCGTAGTGTATTTGTATATATTTGTACAATATGATACGCTATGATATGACAATATGATATGATGTGATGTGATATTATATATACATTTATAGATATATGTAATAAGTATAGTATATGTCCATACATACATTCGTTCATATGTTTTGAATGCAGTACATCAACGTGCATCTTCGACTATGGTGTGACACCCGTTATTCTCGCCAGATCATGCGACCCGACATGGTCATGAGGCCGCTGACTGGGGCCGTTGGGAACTCACTGCGGACCAAACTCATGATGAAGGGGAATCATCACCAACTGGTCAGAAGGCCTGAAATATCAGGTGAATTGGTAGATTTTTCATCCGGATGTTTGTTGGTTTTAGCCAACAAACACCGGGATATCAAATCAACCATGTGGCTGTGTAATGGGATAGGTCCTGATAGGATATACTAGGATTATACAGCGACTTAACTGATTGATGTTTTTTTTTTTCCTACCAAAGTTTCCTGAGATGATGTTAATGATTTCCGGGAAATCAAGGAATGAGGACTTGGGATTATTACCCTCTGGTTATGTCAAAAGAGCTATTGAAAATGACCATTGAAATAGTGGATTTTCCCATGAAAGATGGTGATTTTCCATAGTTATGTTAAATTACCAGAGGGTATACTACTATTATATATCATTTGTTCCTTGAGCAAATCTGAGTGGGGAAAATTTGAAGGGCTACTTAAGTACTTTTTTCTATTTTTAGCTTCTTCACTGCGGATGTATATACACTAGCCAGCTAAGAACACACATTTGGGGGATGAATTGGGATGAATGCCAATTTGCCACCCATTCTGATGTGGGCTTCGACCCATACACTGCCATAGATCTGGAACTATAGCTGTTAGTATCAAAAGCATGCATGTCGTGTAGTTGGAGATATATCCTACAACTCTATTAGCAGGAACTATATGTAGTATATCCAATATCGTAGACTTGAGAACTATATGAGTTGCCTGCCCTTTTTTTTGGTACAACCCCAGAAGAATCCCCATAACAATCTAATTGGAATGCCGGGCACTGCCCAAATTGGGATAGTTTATCAACATGGAGACTTAGCCAGCAGTAAATGGGAACATCGCTATGTGAATGTGCCATTGCTGAATGATCGATGCAGGTTTCATTTCTGAATGTTAGCTTGATGGTGTTTTTTTCAGCAAGTTTTTTGATTTTCAGGAATAGTGAGTAAAAATCCTGCTCTAGCAAACTTGGCATTTCTTGGAGGGCTATTTAAAAATTTGCCGTGAAAACATGATGCCGCTGTTGCCTGCATTTTTTTTTTCAAACAGACAGTGCTGAGCTCACAGAAATGGACAAAGCAATCTGGAGCCCCGAAAAGATCCGAAAACAATTTTCCAGGATGTACCCTCTGGTAATGACTAACATAGCTATTGAAAATGGCCATTTATAGTGAGTTTTCCCATTAAAAATGGTGAGTTTCCATAGTTATGTTAGTTTACCACAGGGTAAACGATTTTCCAGGATGTAGATGATGTTTCTCCCAGGATTCCAGTTTTTCGATTTTTTGGTGGTTGCTGATAATTTTCGAAAAGGGGGAAGTAGAACATTTGAAAGACAGATGTCAAGTTTGGGAAGAACGATCATTTGCCTTCGAATTCAGTGTTGGCGATATCCCCTTCCGCATTGGCAAGTCGTCATGCAGGGTTTCGCGAAAGGTTTGATGGGTCACGGGGTGATCGCTGAATGGATTTCTCTGAAAATCTGCTAGTCCACACTCCATGGGTTCATCATCATTTTCCCTATAGTGAAACATTTTTTTTTTGGAGGCATTTAGGCGTGCTTTATGGATACAGCGTTTACATTGGTAAATGCCATTCAAAAACACTCTCGGCATGACTTAGGCGTGACATTGTCGTTTCCCTGTACCCCCCGTATAGCTTGGCACTCTAACCATTTGCAGCCAACCAATCATTGCGCTATCCCTGCCACCAGCCAGTTTGAGATCACCCCTCAGAGAAAGGGCTTTGTCACCTACTTGTTGCACCAGTTGCGCCATCATATCCAGTAGGATCAAATCAGCTGGAAGCCCATATTTTTCCAAGGATATGTGGATGGGTCAAACATATTATTGCAATAGTTTGGAGAATAGTACCATGCATTCACACTATTTTAGGTACCCCAAAATAGTTTCAGTTACCAGGGCTTTGACCCACAACCATTTTCCATTTTTGGGGGGATCCACCAGCATAGTTGGTATACTATGGTATACTATGGTATACAGTAAGCCGTTTTGAACCATATCATCCCGTAGAATGCTGAACAGCTCACCCCATGGAATATCATACTCCCAGTTTTCTTGGTTAAATTATATCCCTCTTATACTGCTGTGACCACTGATAGCCACTACAAAAAACAGCTATACAATATTGTTGGTAATTAACATACATATATATATAACATATATATATATGTATATACACACGATTGTATACATATCAAACACGCATATACAATTATAACTATATATATATGGATACATATCCAATACATATATACGGTATGCAACACTTAAATTAATCTACCGCTAGATACTGTATATCCCCCGGCAGGTCGCTGATTCCTGTGGTCATGGCTGGTGTGTGGGACGATACAGCAGGGGAGAGATGTTTTTTGGGCTCTGAAAATGGGGTGTACCACAAAATCCGCATTTTAAGTAATGTGGCTATATTAGATGTAGCCACATATAGCCACATTTCTTAATGATTAGATATTCCCAATTTTAATTGGAATGATTAGAAAATGGCTATATCAATCCTGGGATTTTGGGAATATCTAAGCATTAAGAAATATGGCTATATGGAATCCCACATGAAAAAAAATCCAATTACATGGAATCAAACTGGAATATCTAAATTTGGAATATGTAACATCAATATTTCCAGATCCCAAAAAACTGCGATCGATATATTTTTTTCTAAAAAAATATGACTAACCTAACTTTTTGTCATATTTTATTTAGGAGGAGTATCCTATGACAAATTAAATTCGGAAAAGAATTTACCATAGTTCCTGCCTTAAATTGGGAATACCTCTTGGATGATACCTGAATTCCTGCCTTGTTTGGAAAGGTTTGGAAAGTGAGACATGTCACAGAAATCTTTAGTAAACACCCAAATTGAAGAGAAACTAAAGATTTAGATCCACATGGTTTGAGCTTGAACGTTGGCCTAGACTACAAAGTCTAATAATTGTAACATCATCCACCATTGAGTTTAGTTCAATGGGAGTATGTGGAAAATCAAAGGACAGTAGCCGTAAACTAACATGGCCGTGGATGATGGTCCGTTGAAGTTAGTATGCACTGATTCCAAAATGCTGATTTTCCAAACAGCCACCTGTCCCATTTCCAACGACTTAGAAGAGGCTTAATCCCATTAAAACACATCATTCAAGCCCTGGGGATCCCAGCATCATCGCTGGTGAAATCCTACTGGGGATCCCAGTGCTTATACCGGGACGATCCGTTTGAGGAGTGAGCCTTTCTGGAGCTGAAATAGCCAACTGAAAAAAACGGATATATATATACATATATATATATATACATATATATATACATATATATACATATATATGTATATATATATGTATATATATATGTATATATATGTATATATATATATGTATATATATATATATATATGTATATATATATATATTTGGATGACTCCATTGGGCAACCCATTTTGCTGCTTCAGCTTGACCCATCATTTTTCGCAACATATCTTTGGTAACGACTGAAATAACTGAAAAACCTCACATGTTTGAAGATTAAAATCCCAACGTTCGGCTATTTCACACCATATCCCGTGATATTCCCAGCATGTTGCCATTTTAGTTGGTGAATTCACTCAGATCCGGCTGTCGAAATTACCATGCGTCAAAATATAGCAACCATGCAATCCTCCAAAATATCGAGAAACTCCCACTATATTATAGTCCTTAAATTGGGTTTTCTATTTTGTTGGGGATTTACTCTATCAGATCTATCATAATCCGCTGTTAGATCACAATAAGTTCGCCTTTTTGAGGTTAGGTATCTACGGCCTCATCACGGCGGTGATCATCAATGGACGCCTGGCGGTGATGGGGTAATTTCTTAGCTATGGACTATCAGCAATTTTAATGATGGTAATAGGTAACTGAATAGGTAAATGAATAGGTAAATGAATAGGTAAATGATCTATAAATGGGAGTTACCCTCTGGTAAACGTTCACATAACTATGGAAAATCACCATTTTTCATGGGAAAATCCACTATAAATAGTCATTTTCAATAGCTATTTTGACATAACCAGAGGGTATGTTCCATAGCTATGCAACAACCTACCGGTATCAGCTGAGAGATGCCGGATTACCGGTGCCATCAACACGTGGCTGGCTGGGAAATCCCCTGTGGCCTATATGGGCATCTATCTATACATATATATATATATACATGTATATGGAAAAAGCATTGAACTAAATGGTTCATTTTCCAGCCATGTTTGCTGACACAGGTACGGGTACACGGGTCATTTTTAAAAGACGGGCACGACAAATTTCGATGTTCGCCGATGTTTTACCCATCATTTCCAGGCTTGGGGGTTACAGAAAAAATCATCCCGCTTGATTCTGATGTGCAATTTTGATGGAACATGTACCCTCACTGATTTAACCAAAATCCCCATGGATAGTTTGATCATTGATACTGATAGGTACCCTCTGGTAAACGTTTACAAAAGCGATTGAAGCCATGGCCCAGTCGAAATAGTCGATTTACCCATCAATTTTCCATAGTTTACCATAGCTTACTCATTAAAAATGGTGATTTTCCATAGTTTACCTATTAAAAATGGTGGATCTTTCCAGTTCGTTATGTGAACGTTGAGCCGTTGAGCGTACTGGATTTATCTGGATTCAGGGAATGGGAATCATCCCAGAGTTGATATAAACCATCCCCAATCTTGCCATGGGTGCGCCCATGAAATTATGGATGGTTTATGATTGCTTTACCAACATCAACTACCGCCTTCTTGGAGTCGTAAGAAAAAACGGGGAATCATCCCCAAATTGACCAATGGCTTTATTTCTGATTGGGGAATGTGTCATTTGCAGAGATCACCTGGCTTTTGCACTGAAATAGTGCGTTTCTAGTTCACTTTCTCTTTAATTAATTTAATTTACCCCGAACAGATGGGAAAAACTCTTCCAGCCTGGCAATTTTTAGCATTTTTTTAAAGCCGAGGCAGTTGTTCTATCTGTTTGTGCCAAGGTAAAGGTCCCCTGTTTCCCATGGCAACTGCGTTCAGCCGTCTATTCGGAATAGCACCAATAGGACCAATAGTATTGAGGATTGATGGGCGACTGGCAGATATGTAAGTGGAGGTGAAATCTTGATCTTGGTGCAGGAATATCCGATTTCACATCTGTAAATTTCACACAAAGGGTTAATATCACCCTTGGGTTGTCTCTGACCCCTACAGAAAGCATGGAATTGTTCAGCCTCAAACAACAGCATCCAGGCCTTGAGATCTCTGGATATCTGAGCAGTGAAAGCCCAGTTGGTTCATAGTGGGCCACAAAATTGGGGGTTTATACATGTTTATACTATCCGATTCTATCCCATGTATCCAAGAGTTGGGGGAATATCACAATGAACAGGGAATCCAAACTAACCATTTGATGTAAGTTAAAATAACCATGTTTCCAACTAACTATTAAAAAAACTATCCCATGTTTCCAACCAGCAATGTTCGCATGTTGGTCTTAGTTCCACTGCTCATTTGAGGTAAGATCCACGCTCCCTCCTATTCGGTCGGAGAGCTCAGAGGGTACCCTGTAGTTCACACCAGTTTTGAAGTGGCAAATGGCTGTTCATCCGCCTATGGTAGAATAGGTTTTGATCCATATATATATATTATATACATACACATACATATTAAAAACAAAAATATATAGAGAACTATAATATATATATATATGCATAGTATACATATATATATATATATATATTATGTACATAATGTACTGTATATATATATATATATTTATACATGTCTAGTGTATAACCACTCTATATACTGGTTGTCAAATTAACATAGCCGTGGACAATTATCCATTTAGTTCCATGATTTAGTCGTCGTCGTCGTCGCCATCGCGGAGAGCCAAGGCGTATTCAGGTTACGCCCACCTAGCAGCAGGGGTCCCACTTGGGGGGGGGCCGTGGTGGAAAATGCTCCGCAACCTATGGCCTTTTTTAAGCAGGAAGTAGGGGGTGATCAAAGCAACCATCCCCCAAAATCGTTTGTATATGGAAACGAGATTATTGGGATCTGATATGAAGCATGAATTTTCTGGGATTGACCCATCAGACAATGGGCTTTGAAGCACTCTAAAATGGATGGATTCTTGGCCAATATGGTTCCATATACTTGGACATGAGCATGGCTTTCAATGGGGGATCAACAACCAAATGGTGATGAACACCACTGGGGCATTACAACCCAGTACCTCCGGAGAATGACAATCATCCCAAAGTACCTTCATAGATGGGAGCTCAAAAAGTATTGGCATATGAACCAAAACCGTTTGAATCTAAGCATCAAAATGGGTTTTGAACCAATGATGGATGAGGGGCATTGATCTAAACTATACCCCAAGTCATGAATGGATCAATGCTAGAAATGGCAAAGTTAATAGCGGGTCCGTTAGATAACGTGCTATAGCCATTAATTTGATACCGTGACTATGTAACTCTGTAGCGGATATATCTATTTCATAAGAGTCTTACTATTTTGTAACTTTATTACCATTCATCTCTAATTAGATATCATAACTATGTAGATCATCTTTGCTAGATCTAACTACAATATCTTCATCATGAAGACCATGTTACCATTGACATCTATAACAAAAGATAACTTTAGCTTATGACACCTATACCACAATATAACTATACTTTGATTTGTTATACCATAGATGATATCACCATATAAATAACATTAGATAACATGAAGTATGTCACCATAGATACCATGGTTATGAACAACAATATATAAACTATAGTATACCAGAACCAACCATTGATATCTATATATCTATATCTGTATACCAAAACTAGCCATTGATACCTATAAATAGTAACAGTTATAATTACTCAGATATATCTATGGTGTATATACATACATATATATGTAACTAACTATATTGGTATATACCACATAGATATGTAGCTATCTATACATATGTATAACTAACTATAGGTATTTAACTATAGTTCTATGGATATTTAACCTATCTATAACCATATATTAACTAACTATAGGTGTTTAACCTATCTATAATCATATATTAACTAACTATAGGTACTTAAATAAGTATAGCTACCTTATCTATAACTAACCATTGATATCTAACTCTACTAACCAACCACATATTAACCATATATTCACCATACAATAAAAACATGGTATATTAACTATTTTAACCATACTATAGCTAATTAACCATACATCTAACTCTGGGAATTAACCAATAAAAATGGTATATTAACTAACTATAGGTACTTTCCATATATACCACATAGTACCATATATAGTTAGTAACCATATATTAACTATGGTAATAAACCACATGGATTTCATCCCGAGGCAGGCCTGACGGTGGGCATGAGTAGTTTGGCGGCCGGCATGGCCATCGGCGTGGTGGGCGACGCCGGCGTGCGCGCCAACGCACAGCAGTGCCGTGGCGGTGACGGTTTTGGGGGATTTTGGATTATTTGGGGAACAAAAAACCATGGGGATTTACCATAGAAAAACGGGATTTTAAGTTTTAAATAGGGAAATGATGGAAACATGGAAAAAATATGATGGACAAAATGGGATTTTAGTCTTGAAGAATAGGAAACTATGATGAAAATGGTGGATTTCACGAAGAACATCCGGATTTTTTAGCTGGGTGGTTTTCCTGAGTGATGGGTGATAAAATGGGATGATGAATTGGATATCGACCATCAAACACGGAAATTTTCGTAATTTAATTGCTTTGAATATCTTTGAATGGATTCAGAAGCATCAGTAAGGCGAAATCGAGATACCCTCTGGTAAACTAACGTTATGGAAAATCAACATTTTAATACTTAAGTATAGCCAAGTCATCTATGAAATGTGCAATTCTATATAGCTATGTGAGTTTACTGGAAGATATGAACCATGAAAAAGAATCGGCTCTAAGGCTGAACACATGCAATGGTCTTCGAATCTCAGCAAAATCTGAAATTGCAATCTGATTCATTGCAACGGTAAGAACCTATCCAAAAATACACATTTCATCACATTTCCACAGAGTTTGCGAAAAGAAATGGCTATGGATCAATACCTATAAGTACCATTATTAGGGTGATGAACATCCATAAATCCCAGCTATTTTGAGGTGAACTACAGGGGTACTATTGGTTTTGACCCATCCCCAAAGGATTTTTGGCTGATCAAATCTGTCCGTTATCAAACCATTCCCCCAGAATAGCCCTGAGACATCCACCAGTTTAGTCTATGGATGTATAACTGGTACCACTGGTACCAGCAACTCTCTGAAAAAAGATGAAAAAAGATGGACAAAATCGTCAATCAAATGCATATCTATAGATATTGTATCGATTAAAGTCCATATCCACATATCTATAACATGATACAACTGTTGATGCTATATATACAGTACATAATAATGATCAACTAATCAACTATATAGATCAATGAATTATAAACTATATAGTACATACATAGATATAGTGTTGATGTTCATCAATTGGTATCATAGGGTCATAGATATATAGTGGATTATTAAATACACATATATACATATATATATATATATACATATATATATACATATGTAAATAAATATTTATTGGTTGAGTGTATTACTAGTTGGGACTCTTTTTAACAGGTCGCCTCTTCGGAACGGAAGCTTCCGAGGCCCAGACTCTTCGTCGGCATGATCTTGATCCTGATCTTTGCGGAGGCTGTGGTGGTTGACGGTTGAACACCACTGGAGTTTTGGGCGAAGGATGGAGATCCCTGTCAACCGAATCTAATCTAATCTAATCTAATCTAATCCTATCCTATCCTATCCATCTATCCATCTATCTATCTATCTAGCTATCTATCTATCTAGCTAGCTAGCTGATCATTTAAATTTCGTCATGCTGATTGGTCTTGTACCCCTAATTTACCCTCTGGTAATTAAGCATGGCTAGCTGGACCGCCCCAATCATGGATGATTTAAGCCTTAAACACTACCATTTTGGGAGATTTCCAAGCCAATGGAGGGTATACCAATGAGTCCATTATCTCCCCACTTTAGTCAGTCGCTATTCATAACGTCCTAGATACTGGACTTCATACTATATATATATATATATATATGAATCATATATATTTATATAATTACTTACCACATATGATTTGCAGTCATGGCCATGATACCAACTCCATTCAAATCCATATATGCCACATATATTCCATATGCCCTTTGGTAAACATACACAGCTATTGAAAATGGCCATAGAAATAGTTGATTTACCCACTAATAGCATGGTGGATCTTTCCATAGTTTGCCCATTAAAAAATGGTGATTTTCCCATAGTTTACCCATTAAACATGGTGATTTCCCATAGTTTACCCATTAAGAATGGTGATTTTCCCATAGTTTACCCATTAAGAATGGTGATTTTCCCATAGTTTACCCATAGTTTTCCCATTAAAAATGGTGATTTTCCATGATTTTCCATCGTTTTTTGTTCACGTTGACCAGGCCGGGTATCTTCCAACCCATCACCACAGGCACTGGGCCTCTATGGCTTGATCGTTGGCTTAGTGGTCGCATCCACCGCGGAGGGCAAGGGGTGTCTTGGACGAAACTTCGATGGTTTACCGAAGGACAAAAATTTTGTGATCGGCCCCGAAACACTTGGATCTTACCCTCTCGTTGTGACTAACAGTTCGCCATGGTATAGATGGCCCTAATCGAAATAGATGGTTTACCGTTTACTAAATAGCATGGTGGATCTTTCCATGGCGAACTGTTAGTCATTTCACCAGATGGTAAGCATCATTAACCACCATTAGGGTGTGTTTTAACGAAAGTTAACCAAATTAAAGGGTAAGAAGAAATTGGATACTTGGTTTACTTACTGGTGCGTTTTGTGAATGGATGGGTTGCTGGGGGTTGCTGGGATGATTATTGACAGTTATTGTGGATCATTCCCGACAATTCCCCGCGTTTAGCACCAGTAAGATGATATTTAAGAATAACAATTTGTAAAGTAATCGTTCATAACATAGGTTCGGAAATCGTTGGTTATGAACATCTCATTACTTGATTATTGGGTAGTATTGGTTATTAAGGATCAAAGATGATCAAAGAGCGCCAAAGACATGACCATTGAAGCATCTACAAGTGGGATCTGTATTGACGTAAACGGTGTGAACTGACATACTTACTACCTGGGTTGCACTATCATGTATACTTAAGAGCCACTAATAAGAAAACCAGCAGGAAATAATTATAGCAAATAAGAATCAGCCGGTACGTGCTACGACCAGTAGCTCATCAATGATTATATTTCGCTATGAACATTCCGTGATAACTTAACAGCCATGCCCAATAAGTTTCCCTAAATAATTAACTAATAACCAATGGGCAATGTCGTTTTTTCTGCCATACCAAACAAGTAATACGACTATCCTGCACCGCAAAAATAAAGTAATAACTAGAAATCACTTAATTCACATAACGAAGTATAACCAAGCATAACTAATTATACGTGCATATATTAAGAACTATAGCTTGTAAGTGGCTCACGTCGATCCGAGGTCCGATCTCTGCATCCCCTGGGACAGCGCCCAGTGAGTCTCTTGGGGGGCCGTGCTAGGCGGGCGAAGGTAGGGCCATCGGCCGAAGGAAAGAAATCGTAACTTGACACTGATTGCTCATGATCAATTGTGAAAATCGTTTTTTTGTTTATATTTTTTTTGTGTTGATTTGTGTGTTTTTGAATTTAATGTTGTTTTTCGTGTTGATTTGCGTTGATTTGTGTTTACTTGTGGTGATTTAATGGCCATTTAATGGAATATACTCTGTGATATCATCTTTTTTTTTGTCACCGAAAACGCGGACTGGGAAAATTATGACAATCGGTGTGACTATGAGGGAAGGAACTATTAGAGTATACATATTCCATATTTGACCTGGGGATACCTGGGGAACTACGAATTGAATTTCCTAACTACATGAAATTTACTGTATGTTTACTGACTTACTTGCTGGACGTTTACATATGAATATGCATCTTGACTCCAATCGTTTCTATATCCTTTTATACTTTTACCCCGATTTCCATGTAAATTCAGGGCCTATCTAATTGATTTATCTTGATATGTTGAAATTGACAGATGGTCTGGGTTTTTCTCATCACAGTGACCGCAATAGCCCTTGGGGATATGCCCTTTTTGACTTTTACATTACATTCACGTAAAGGACATCATTTGGACCAAACCACATGCACAGGTTGTAGGTGAGGGTGTTTAGGTGGTCCCCGATTCACCCCGTGCGCGTTGCGCGGGAGTTTTGTGGCTGGATGGCACTGCTGTTTCACTGCGCCATGGAATGCCAAGGTGCTGGGGAGAGTTCCCAAAGAAAACAACACAGTTCCGCCATCTCAAGTTGGAAGAAGTTCAAACCCAAAAGCACAGACATGATTTCACATATAAACCAATCCTTGTCTTTTCAACTATAGCCTAAACGTCTTTTTCAAAATTTGGTTTTACTTGCTTGAAGCCAAGGTCATTCACAAAAACCACATAGCTGATGCTAGCGTATCTCTGGCGCCGACGCCGAGCGACGTTGCTGCGGGCGACGGAACCAGCGCAGGAAAATCTGCCAAAGTTGGAGTTGTCCCATGCCTCCAAAGTTTAATGGTGTCCTATGGATAGTTTGAACTTTTTCAAACCATTTCGTATCGCTGACTTCTTCCAAAAAAACCTTCCATCATTTTCTGGGACCCATCTATCCTCATGTTTCCTATCTAAAGGGTACGGCTTTCGCCATGTTGAGAAAAACCTGGCCCGGAAAGGGCTAATTTAACAGCGTTGGGAATGAGGTTTTGAGGGCGGCATTGTGCCAATGTTTTGAATTCCCAAATTCCACTTTAAACTTCAGGTTTATGAATTACCCTCTGGTAAACTAACAGAACTGTGGAAATTCACCATTTTTAATGGGTAAATCAACTATAAATGGCCATTTTCAATAACTATGTTAAATGACCAGAGGGTACCAGGTGGGCATCATTATGAGTTATTCCCAGAGTCTCATGGTTTTGACCAGTTTTTCTGTGAACTTGGGAAACTATGCTGTAAACACGATCTACTTTCTGGTAATTGGTTAAATAGCGAACTGGAAAATCACCATTTTTAAGAAGTAAATCATTAGACTCAATGGACCATGGATTCCATGGCTATCTTAAATTACCGGAGAGTATTTCATATTTTGATCAGAGAGTCCAAAAGCACACTTTTTTCCACGAAAATCTTCTTGAAGGACCGAAATACAACGTATGCTGATTGCTTTGATGGCAATCACGGAGTATTCCACTCTGCATAAATTATGCCGTTTGGTTCGTACAGTATACGGGGATAACTCTCCAAAAATAGCCCCATGTCAGGGTAGGATTTTTCAACGAGGAAATCTCCACGTGATTCACGTGATTGACATCCCCAGAATGGTAGACTTTGTCCATTGATTTAGGTTGGATCTTTTGGGGGTGGAATCCGTGACTTAGATTGACAAAATGTAGCTGGTTTGCCACTGGGGTGCTAGCAAACTACAAGTGGGTATATGCCTTGCAATTGGTTAGCAGTGTCATTGTCCTACTATTTGCATCTATTTGCTTGATTCTTAGATTCTTAGGGGAAGAGGCCAAGAGGGAAATGTTGAGAAATGATTATACCGACCCGCCCTGAGACATCATTTTCCCTGAAGTTTCCATCACCAGTGTGTCAACATAGGGGAACATCTCCCCCAAACATTCCCCCGAAATACCCTCCAGTAAATTAACAGTTCGACCCTGGCAGTCATCGGGGTTGGAAGATTAGTTTCCACTCAAAATGGGTGATTTTCGGGGTCTATGTTAATTTGCCAGATGGTAATTTTTCATCAATGAAGTGACTATAGTATCTCTATATCATATTATCATATTATATCCCATTGATATTGCCATTATTTATATTGTTATTTATATTGCCATTGATATTGATATTGCCAACATATTATATCCCATTGATATTTATAGTATCTCAATATCATATTATTTATCATATTATATCCCATTATATATTGCCAGAAGGTAACGGGCACTTTTTTAAACGGAAAATGATGGATGACCCTTTGATGACCTCGTGAAAACGGCGGTCGCGCAGGAATGATGATATTTTTTTGACTTCATACGGTTAGCGAGCCACTGGTTTCAGGTTAGTGAACTATAGCATACTGTTAGTGTTAAATGATGTTAAATGTGGGTAAAACCAATGGTAATATAGTAGTTGATGATGGTAAATAATGGTTATCATGATGAAGTTATAATGATAGTTATAGTGATGGTTATAACTAAACATCAACTATATCAACTAATGTGGGTAAACCAATGTCATGTTTACCATCCCCCAGTCATCACCATGTTTATCGGTGGCATAAACTACTACTATTCCCAGATGGGTGGTTGATGGCATTGTTTTACCCACATTAGTTGAGATAGTTGATGTTTAGTTATGACCATCATTATAATCATCATTATAACCATTATTAACCATCATCAATTGCTGTATTACCATTGGTTTTGCCCACATTACTATAGTTTTCCCGGATGAAATTTAGGGTTGCCCCATGGTCAAAGTCCTTTTTTGCAGTCCTTTGGCCCGAGAACACACCCTGGAGTTTGGACGGGCGGCTCCCTACTTCTTGGCGCGTCGGGAGCGGCTGGGAGGGAGCGGACGCGAGGCTGGGCCATGCTTTTTGGGCAGCAATTTCGATGGCAAAAAATGCCATGAATCATTAAAAACTTGGTTTTATGGGCAGCTGAAGGCGTTTTTGGGAGAGACCAGATTTTTTGGGTTTGAATCTACAGGAAGTACTATCTCGAAATACAGGGTTCCCATTGCGGTGTTTGATTACCAGGTGATTTGGATTCGCCACCCAGAATCCACAAGACCCAAATTTTGGAGGCTTTGAACCTCAGCCCAAAGATCTAACCCCAAAATGTTGGAGAATACCTGGTAATCAGATGGTTAGACTAGATTTCTGAGCAAGTGTGTGCAAAAAGGGGATGTGTGTGTGTGTCACTTACAAAATTGACCTTAGCAGATCTAAAAAAATATTCGGGTCCCGTGTCTCCTGCACCGACCTGGACTGAACTGAAATTTAGCATATGCAGACGGTCAGTTTTTGGTCGGTGAAATATTTTCTGACCTGGTCCCCCAAACAGTTTGCGAACGACAAGTGCCGCAAGGACTTTTCGAGATTTCGTTTTGAAAGCTCCAATATTTCGCGTCGCCTGAAAAACCAGCTTCTGTGTGTCCCTAGGTATATAAGTGGGTTTCCATAAATGGGGGAATCCAAAAATGGTGGGTTTATAATGGAAAATCCAATGAAAATAGATGATTTAGGGGTACCCCCATTTTAAGAACCCCCCATACATTTTGGCCGATTCTTTGCATGCTTCAAACACAGACACTCCCTGGGCGAAGCTTATCCAGGATTTTCAAACCACCGGGCGCAAGGAGCATCAAGGAGCAGTCAACCACTCGCTCAGCAGATGAAATGAGTTGATTAATTCCCCTGGTAAAAAAACGCGCCTGCGCAGAAGCCACCATCCCCCAGTCATCACCATTTTTATAGGTGGTATGGTTACCATTCCCAAATGGGTAGTTTATTGTTGCTTTAAGGGAGTGGAATTTGACCATGACCACCGCTCAAATGACCCTAGCATGTTGGTCCGTTCGATGCTTTACCACGGAAAAACACACAGCGATTTCTTCAAGTTCATATTTTGAGTTTTCCTATAATTCGGGTGCCCCAAAAGTATTGGTTTCCCTATTCAACAGTATATACCAATAGCTTAAATTATAACTTGGGTTCCATGACTTTGAAACCATGAAAACCCTTGGCGAAATCGCGAACAAAGAGGGGCCAACGAGAAGATGGTTGGGACTATAGGCAGCTAGTCGCCTCAAGGGAGCAGGAACCATCTTCGGACGATTTCATTTCACCAGATGGTAACCATCAACCACCATTCGGGGGTGTTTTAACCATCATTAACCATCATTAACCATGATGTTAACCATCATTAATTATCATTAACCCTGATGTTAACCTTAGTTTTCTTGGGATATCTTAGGATATCTTTAATGATCTTTAGGGGCTCCCAAAGAGGTACCCCCCCAGTTTTAGGCGACGCGATGGCGTCGGCATCGGGCCTACCATCGTGACCCGGGGGAACCGACCGACCCGGGGGGACCCGGGGTGGTCATCTGCAGGAATCGTCAGGGTAAATCCACCTTTGATGGTAACATCTGGTTATTTAATGATGGTTAACATCATGGTTAATGATGGTTAACATCATGGTTGATGATGGTTAACATCATGGTTAATGATGGTTAATGATGGTTAAAACACCCCCTAATGGTGGTTAATGATGGTTACCATCTGGTGAAATGACTAACAGTTTGCCATGGAAAGATCCACCATGCTATTTAGTAAACGGTAAACCATCTATTTCGATTAGGGCCATCTATACCATGGCGAACTGTTAGTCACAACCAGAGGGTAAGATCCAAGTGTTTCACTTATTTGGTTTTCCTTTTTTAATTGTCATGTGAGATATATTTTGATAGATAAATTTGATATATAGATGTATTTTGATGATGACAAAGATATACAAAGATGATATATGGGGTATGACTGAAACATAGGTGACAAAGGTAGGACCTACAGTTTCGACTGTGCCCAGTTTGGTAGGTCCAAGCGAAGTTTTTTTTTTTGTGCCACCTGTGCGTTTACGGTAACCTGTTGAGTTTATGGTGGATTTTTTCGTTTTAGTCTTTCCAAAATCCGTCCTTTCATGTACCCTCTGGTAATTTAACATAGCTATGGAAAATCACCATGTCTAATGGGAAAACTCACTATAAATGGCAATTTTCAATAGCTATGTTAGTTTACCAGAGGGTAAGTTTAGATGTAACATACCAAAAACCAGACATCAACTTCAAAACGGAGGACTCAACTTCAAATAGCTGGCTTGTTTGAAAATAGGGCGTTTCAACATGTCATGTTTTTTTTTTGGTTTATCGTATTTTTCCAATTTAACTTGTAGTTTCGGCTTTTACATCGAATTTTAAGACACACCGAAATGTCAACCAAAAGTTGAACGGCTGTGGGTCATAGCCGGCGTGCCCCGCTGAATATGCTCCAGCCATCCCCAAGTGCTGCGGGTCCTTGACGCTGCAATGATGCTTTTGGATAGCTGTCCAGTGCAGTTTCCAATGGGTGTCCACCAGCATTTACCCTCTGGTTATGACTAACATAACTATGGAAAATCACCATTTATAATAGGTAAACCATCTATAAATGGGCCATCTATACCATGGCTATGTTAAATAACCAGAGGGTATTTCAAACAAACATGGGAAAACATACATGTGTTTGTTGGCAACACATATTTAAAATCACGTTTTTTTTTTACGAGAATTGGCCCAGGACTGCGTAAATTTCCCATGTTCCCCCTGTGAAAATAGTCAACCCAACCCCCACAAGGATTCACCTTCCATTTATGGCTGGTGAAACCCCAATTTGTTGATGGATTCAACTTAGCCATCCTGGCCATACCCTGACCAGGTACTTGTATCCGGTGCGACACACCTTCATCGATGACCCCGTAGGGCGTTTGGATTCTCTCGAGGGCTTCCTACATGAACGGCAGGTGGGGGAAAGGGGGAGCGCAGATGCGGGCAGATGGTTGTAACATTATGAGAATTTGGGAGCCACAGGCTGGGGCTCACAAGAACATTTTTTTTTTCAAAAAATCATCACTTTGGTTATCACCAAACTTATCCTCAAAATCTTCATCTGTTTGGCTAGCTTTATTTC